>OKTF01001080.1_pt1 | contig 14890 bp, 18 predicted proteins | sample 1606461 | NCBI WGS metagenome assembly OKTF01 (sample SAMEA3879599, study PRJEB24766) | human gut metagenome | biome: human-associated habitat; feature: feces | place: USA | collected 1985/1987 | reverse complement strand
AAAGGCAAACTGTATCCGTCCATGCGTCATGAGATCCTGAACGAACGGGAAAAAGAAAAAGTGTATCATGATGTGAAAAAATACATGGAAAAGAAATTAAATATTTGAACTGTAAAGTGAATTTCTGCTCACTTTACACAGATTTAACAAAAGACCGTGAACAGATTTAACAGGGATTTAATATAATGATGCCGTCGAAAGAGAAAAAACATTGGGAGGACAACAATGGACATATTCAGTGTATTAACGATGGTAGGAGGACTGGCTCTGTTTCTGTACGGTATGCAGGTGATGGGAGACGGGCTGGCGAAGGTATCCGGCGGAAAGCTGGAGCGGATTCTGGAAAATCTGACATCCAGTCCGATCAAGGCGGTACTGCTCGGAGCCGGTGTGACGGCGGTGATTCAGTCGTCATCAGCGACGACCGTTATGGTTGTCGGATTTGTCAATTCGGGTATTATGAAGCTGAACCAGGCAGTGGGAATTATCATGGGTGCCAATATCGGTACAACCGTAACTTCCTGGATCCTCAGTTTATCCGGGTTGCAGGGAGACAATATCTTTGTAAAATTATGTAAACCAAGTTCCTTTTCCCCGATCCTTGCAGTGATCGGTGTGGTTTTTCTGATCTTTCTCAAAGATGAGAAGAAAAAAGATATCGGAACAATCATGGTTGGGTTTGCCGTGCTGATGTTCGGTATGGAAACCATGAGTGATGCGGTAAAACCGCTGGCAAATGTACCGGAATTTACCGGTATCCTGACTGCATTTTCCAACCCGATCCTCGGTATGATCGCCGGAGCAGTGCTGACAGCGATCATCCAGAACTGGATCATCAACCTGCCTATCGCAATCGTATCCATGATTCTGGTAATCTTCATCGTAAGAAAAATTTACAAACCGAAAGAACTTTAATTTTAGATAGAATGTTTGTCAAAAACCGGCTTTCTGGAAACAGAAAGCCGGTTTTGTTTTTGGGAAACCTATTGACAAAATAGGGCTTATATTATGTGTATATACATGAAAAGAGGGGGATCATGAAATATCAGCAGATCAATAAAAGCAAATGTTACTGCATCACATTATGCCGGGCAGCCAATGCCATTACGGCTTATTATGACGAAGGTTTGCAGTCCACAGGCATGACCACCAAGCAGTTTTCACTGCTGCTGCACCTGTCCAGACTGGAAGAAGCCAGTACAGGGGAATTGGCGGACTATGTGAATCTGGAACGGAGCACCGTTACCCGGAATCTGAAAATATTGGTGGAACAGGGCTGGGTCTACGATAAGGCAGAACCGGGCAAGCGGAACCACCGCTATGCTGTGACGGAAGCGGGACAGCAGAAAATAGAAGAAGCTGATGTGATCTGGGAACAATTGCAGGAAAACCTCAATGATATGCTGGGGGAAGACAATATGCAGACACTGCGCAGCGCCCTCTACAAGATACAGGAATTGCAGAAGGCGTAATGCCTTTTTGCCAAAAGCGTGTATATACACGAAAAGAAAGGAAGAAGCATCATGAAATCATTTGCATTTCGCAAAGCAACAGAAAAAGACTTGAAAACAGCCACAGCCCTCATCGAACAGGCGAAAGTATTTCTGCGGGAAAATGGCGTAGACCAGTGGCAGACTGGCTACCCCAATGAAGAAGCCATTGCGGGAGATTTGCAGCGTGGGGAAGGCTATGTCATGGAACTGGATGGACAGGTGCGGGGATATGCCTGCATTTCCTTCGCCGGAGAACCTTGCTACAACGAACTGGCAGGGAAATGGCTCAGTGACCTGCCTTATGGTGTTGTTCACCGCATGGCAATCGACGATGTCTGCAAAGGAAAAGGCGCAGCCCCTGCCTTTTTCCGCTTTGCTGAGGAATTGTGCAGAGAACGGGACATCCGCAGCATCCGGGTGGATACGGACGCCGATAACCGCATGACGCAGCGTGTGCTGGAAAAACAGGGATTTACCTACTGCGGTACTGTTTGCTTTGACAACAGCGAAAAAATTGCCTTTGAAAAACTGTTATGATAGAAATGCAGAAAATAAAAATAGCCGGAATCCTCGGAAAGGATTTCGGCTATCTGTTTGTTGTCATAAGGTTTGGGCAAAGAGGATTTCCATGGCTTTTTCCAGCTGGTCTTCCTGTACCTGCCAGTAGAAGTGGATATACACCAGACGATTGCCTTTTTGTGCCAGATAATAGGGGCGAGCACCATCGCCGCCGTGGAACTGCCATGCGCTGTCGGTGCCAGAAATGGAAATGGGTTCCCAGCTTTCCGAATGGGCAAACTGGGGCAGGAAAGGCTTCTGATAGGAACGGATGCATGGCTCTATGAGAAAATCATAGGATACTTCCAATATCTCATAGGACAGTTCCGGTGCCTCCGGTGAGCCCCCAGGGGTATATTGACTGCATTCCATCCGTTTTGCCAGAAAAGAAGATTCTTCCTCACAGGACATGGAATAGATGGCATCGGCAGGCACTTCCGTCAGGTCTGCTGTTGTGAGAGGCAGTGGGTCTGCCTCCAGAACAGTGGTGTAGGTAGTGCCGTCAGAGAGAGTGATGGTGTAGGTTTCCTTGCCTTCCGTGGGTTCTTCGCGGTTGAAGATATAATGGAAGGAACCAACCATAAAAATCAGAGGCAGAAGGACGCAAAGGGCAATGATGACGCCTTTATTGACATTTCTGGATACCTGTTTTTTCCGCAGTATGTTGATGCTCATGAAAATTAGGCCGAATATGCAGGCGTAAGCCAGTATGACCACCAGAAACACTGTGCCGTAACCTTGCTGGCGCATACTGTAAAATAGTGCCACGAAAAACAGCAAGGTCACAGCATGCATGGCTTTGGCAGAAAGCTGCATTCCTTTGCCTGTGGGTAAGCAGGTACCGCCGGCTTCCACTGCCGCCAGAGATTTTTTTCGCCAGCGGAAGTAGAAAAGAAAGGTCAAGAGGGCATAAAGGCCAAGAAATGTATACAAAGCAACTAAAAGGAACTGGGAAGTGTCTGCGATGTAGCGGCTCAGATCCCGAAAGATGGGGCCGGCGGTGAGATAGATCTCCCACAAACACAGTGCCAGCTGTGCCAGAATGCCGGGCAGGAAATTTTTCTTCATGGCTTTATGGGTAATCTCCAGCCGCAGGGATTCATCTGTTTCCAAAGGAATGGGATTTTCATTGGTGGTGTAAAAAATCTGCATTTGGGACAATTGGGTCACATAATGCCAGCCGGCTTCTTCACAATAGGCGATGAAATCCTGCAAAGCTTCTGTGGGCTTGGTGTCAAAGGCAGAAACATCTGGGAAAAAGGTGATGCCATAGGTACGATTTTCCGGTTCAATGGCTTCGTATGTCCAGAAGGTAGTGCCAATGGTCTGCAAAGCCCATCCCTTTTGTGCCATATGATTCAAATGGGCAGCGATGCCTTCGCTGTCGTAAAAAGCAAAGATTTCCAGTCGACGTTTTCGTTTCATAGGAAAGACCTCCTTTTGGGCGGTGGGTTTCAGAGGGATTCCGGCAGCAGAATAGATGCCGCCTGTTCCAGTTCACTTTGGCTGATGCCCCAATCAGGACGCAGCACCACAATGCGGTTATTCTTGTAAAAAAGATATTGTGGCAGAGGTGTGCCGTTTGTGTATAACTGCCATGCGCCGTCGGTGCCGGACAGGGCAAAGGATTCGTAAGTCAGGTCGGGGGTGGGACGGGTATCCCGCTCCATATAAGCTGCCAGACAATGAGATGTCAGCGCCTCCAGAGAAACATCCATGATTTCGTAGGTCATTTGAGGCGCTTGTGGTGCGCCGTCAGGGATTTCCTGCAAACATTCCTGTTTTGTTGCCAAGAGAGAGGATTGCTCCTTGCGGGCAGTGGTATAGACAGCATCTTCCGGTACTTCTGTCAGGTCTGCCGCTGTCAGGGGAATTTCATCCTTTTGTAATAGGATGGTTTCCCTTTCCCCATTGGGCAGGGTTACCACATAGGGGTCGCCCCATGGGCTCGTATGATTTTCTCTGGCTTTTTCCACTTCCAGACTGAGAGAAACCATGGAGTAGAACATGGGCACCATTGCTACCACAAAAAAACAGGATGGCGCCACAGGCTTTCACAGGCAGATGGAGTTTCTGGAACAGGAGCCACAGCAGGAATACAAAGGCGACAAATGCCAGAAAGACTTTTGGTGTCAGCATATCATCAGGCAGGAATCTGTCCAGACAGAACCACAGCCCGGCGAATATCTCAATGGGAAAGAATATTTTCTGAAAACGGCGTGTATTGGGGCTCACAGGCATGCAGAAACCGCCGTTTTCCACAGCGGAAAGAGATTCTTTCCGCCATTGCAGGTAGGAACAAACTGCCACGCAGGCATAGACCAGCACCACAGCAAAAAGGGCGTTGCGGAATAATGCATTCCCGTCCGCAATGACTGTCAAAGGCTGTTTCACAAGATCGGCAATATAGAAAATGATGTTCAGCAGGAACAGGACGCCCAGCACTATATGAACAGACAGCCAGGAGCGTTTCATGGCTTTATGGGTAGCTTCCAGCCGCAGGGCTTCATCTGTTTCCAAAGGAATGGGATTTTCTGCGGTGGTATAGAAAATCAGCATGTTGTCCCAGCTGGTCACATAATGCCAGCCCGCCTGTTCACAGTAAGCGATGTATTCTTCCTGTTTATCCGCGGCATTGAGGGCGTAAACCTGATTGGCAGGGTAAAAGGCTGTGCGGTAAGTACGTTTTTCCGGTGCGATTTCCTCGTATGTCCAAAGGGGATTGGTTACATCCTTCAGAGCTCAGCCTTTTTGTGCCATGTCTTCCAAATGGGCGGTGACGCTTTCTGTATCATAAAAAACGAAGTTTTCCAATCTTTGTTTGCGTTTCATGTCAAAGCCCTCCTTTATAGCGGTGGTAATCCGCTGTCAGCAGCATCAGACGTTGATATTCCTTCTCCAGCATATCCAATCCCGTTTGGGTGATCTGGTAGCAGCGTTTCCTCCCCTCCACCCGGGTTTCGGCAATGATGCCGGCTTTCTGGAACTGTTCCAGCAATTTGTAAAGGGTGCCGGGGCCGATGGTGACGCGTCCCTCTGTCATGGCAGCCACTTTTTCCATAATGTCCATGCCGTAACATTCTTCCTGCAAACACAGAAGGATGTAAAACATCTGCTCCGTCAGGGTCTGGAATTTTTCTCTTGCCATGTCCACCACCTCCTATACTCGATTATCGATAATTCTTAATTTGATGGTATCATCGAATATCGATAATGTCAACGGCATTTGATTTTTGTAAGAAAAATGAAAAAAGCCCTCAGATTTTCTGAGGGCAAAGTTTTGTCAGCTTTCAGCCAGGAGTACGCTGGCAGCCTCCTCCAGTTCTTCCGGTGTCACATGTTCGAAAAAAGAAAGCGATACCAGTCGGTTATCTTTTTGCAGCAGATAGGTCTGCCATGTCTGACCGTCTTCGTATAACTGCCAAGCGGCATCGGCACTGTCCAAGGTCAGGGATTTCTGGGAATCGTAGGGATGGGAGGTGCCCCAGTCATCCCTGCGATGCAGACTGGCATCCACGCAGGTGTCCACCAGCGCTTCACAGGATAAATCTAAAATGGTGTAGCCCATGATGGGGTTTTTTGCCCCATCCCACTGGGTATAGGACTGTGCTGCGGCAAAGATGGTCGAGTTTTCTGTAAAAGTCACATAAGTGTCTGTTTCTACTTCTTTCAGCTGTTCCATGGTCAGTGGTGGATTTTCTGCCAGAACCAGCGGTTTTGCAAGGATGGGATCTCTTGCGATGGTCAAATGGTGGTTGATGAAAACAACGGAGACCGCCAGTACAACAGCCATACAGGACAAGACTGCCGACGCGGCTTTTCCGTTTCCCAAAAGGGTTTTTCCCAACAGCAGAATACCAAGAACTGCCATAGTCAGAACAATACCGGAAGAAGCGTTGCCGACTAATGTCCGTAAGTTGGGCGGCAACAGAAAGCACCATAGGAACAAAAAGCCCAGTGGAAGGTATGGGATTTTGGCAAAAATCCGCTGTCCCTTTTTCACAGGCAGACAATTTCCGCCGGTTTTCACAGCGGCAAGGGATTTTTTGTACCACCGAAAATAGGCTAGGCAGGAAACAAGGGCATAGGCTGCCGTCAGTGTCTGTATCAGCAGGAACCACCATGCCACAGAGTCGGTGATATAATGCAAGGGATGCAGATAAATCTGTTTGGCATTATAAGCGACCTGCAATAGGAAGCCAAACAGCAGCAGGATATGGGGCAGCAGAAATGTGATTGCCATGGATTTTTTGATGGCATCCAGCCGTTGATTTTCATTTACGAATAAAGGTGCGGGATGTTCCGCTGTGGTCTGGAAAAACTGCATCTGATTCCATTGGGTCACATACTGCCAGCCTTTTTCTGCCTGCTCTTCAATAAAATCACTTTGGACTTGGGTGGGACTGTCCTTCACTTCTGAGGCGTCGGGAAAAAATGTGATGCCGTAGGTGCGTTTTTCCCGTTGGATTTTTCTGTATTTCCATAGGAGCAGCCCTACGGATTCCAGTTCCCAGCCCAATGCCGCCATTTCTCCCAAATGGGCAGACAGGGCTTCTGTGTCATAAAAAGCAATGGATTCCAGTCTGTATTTAGTTTTCATATAAAAGCCCTCCTTTCCCATACATACGCCCCTGTATGATTCCGCATTATGTCATCTTATTGTCATCCTATCATGGGAAAATGGGGAGGGTCAATAGAATGGCTTTTTCGTAAGAAAAACGAAAGAAAGCCCTTTTTCCAAAGGAAAAAGGGCAGTTTCTTACAGGAAAAACGCCACCACCAACAGCGGAATGGCAAACAAAATATTCATAATGGTAAAGTGTTTCAGATATTTGCCTTTGGCTTTTTCGTCTGCCTGCACAAAGAATTTGTAGGAGATCAAACTTGCCATGGAGGCGATGAGGGTGCCCAGACCGCCGATATTCACGCCGAAAAGCAATTCTTTCCAGTGGTCTGTGAAGAAGGAGAGGAGCACCGCCGCAGGCACGTTGCTGATGATCTGGGAGCAGAGGAAGGAAACGATCATTTCCCGTCCTGCCAGTATGGAAGCAATGGCGTCCCGCATGGCTGGAATGCGCCCCATGTTCCCGATGAACACGAAAAAGAAGATAAAAGTGATGAGCAGGCTGTAATCTACCTTGCCCAGCACATCCCGTTCAAAAAATACGAACCAGATCAGAGAGATACCCAGCACTGTCCAGTAAGGCATCACATGGAATACGGTCATGAGGCAGGCGGCAAAGAGCATCAGCAATGCGGAAAGAGTCACTTTTTCCCGCATGGAAAAGGATTCGCCCTGCACAGGCGGCAGCATTTGGCCAGAAAGAGGGACATCCTTTGTCAGCATACAGCACAGCACCAAAAGGAACAGGGAAAGCAGTGTCAAAGGCAGCATGGTCAGTACGAAATCCGCGGGGGACATGCCGGAAACCGTATATAGATACAGGTTCTGGGGGTTGCCGATGGGTGTCAGCATACTGCCCAGGTTGGCGGCAATGGTCTGCAATACCAGTATGGGGATCATTTCCCCTTTCAGGTCTGCCATTTGCAGCAGCAGTATGGTAAAAGGAACGAATGTGATGAGGGCAACGTCATTGGTGACCACCATGGCGAAGAAAAAGCACAGCAGCACCAGCAGCAGCGTCAGCTGCCGCAGGCCGTTTGCCCAGTGGAGGAGGGTATTGGCAATGGCTTTGAATATGCCCAGCGCCTGCAAGCCCCCCATGACGGACATGAGGCAGAACAGCAGTACCAAGACCTGCCAGTTGATATAGCCCACATATTCTCCATCCGGCGGGATCCATATCATGGAAATGACTGCCAAAAGCCCTGCCACACAGAGAATGGTTTCTTTTTTGAAAAAAGCAATGAGTTTTGCGCCCATAATCGGTTCCTTTCTATGTAGTGATTTATTGTTCAACGGTTACACATTATACCCCCAAGAAAGGCCAAAAGCAAGCAAAAACCCTGATTTTTCCGGCGAGAAGCCTTTTTTGGTTGCATGCGGAGAGGTTTTTGCGTACAATAAGAACGAAAAAGATTTTGCGGAAAGGAGAAGCGCCATGGAACTGAACGAAATCATCGCGGAAAACCTGAAACGTCTGCGGACGGAACGAGGGCTTTCTCTAGGCAGACTGGCGGAATTGTCCGGCGTCAGCAAGGTGATGCTTTCCCAGGTGGAAAAAGGCGAATCCAGCCCTACCATCAACACTCTGTGGAAGATTGCCACCAGTTTACAGGTACCCTATACCCAGCTCATCGACATCCAGGCTACCAAGCCTTTTTTTGTGCCAAAAGCTGAGAGCGCATTGGTGGACGACGGCAAGGGATACCGTGTGTATCATTACAATCGCGCGGAAGGCAGTCGGGATTTTGAGTTCTTCAACAGTGAACTGGACACAGGCGCTTCTTTTACTTCAGAAGGACACGGCACCCATACCCGGGAATCTGTTCTGGTGACGGCGGGGGAGCTGGTGCTGGTGTTGGAGACAGTGGAATATGTCATGGCAGAAGGGGATTTTATACAGTTCGATTCCTCCCGCCCCCATACGTACATCAATCGGGGAGAGGTCATGACCGTATTTACCAATATTGTTTATTACGAAGGATAAGGGAGGAAAAAGATATGTTTTGGGTCGGATGTCATTTATCGGCGTCAAAGGGGTATCTTGCCATGGGCAAAATGGCGGAGAAAATCGGCGCCAATACCTTTCAGTTTTTCACCAGAAACCCCAGAGGGGGCAGTGTGAAAGCATTGGATTTAGAAGATATTGCCGCTTACCGCGCTTTTGCGGCGGAGAAAGGCTTTGGAAAAATTCTGGCACATGCGCCTTATACCATGAATGCCTGTGCCGCTGATGAAGGTCTGCGGGAATTTGCCGCAAACGTCATGGCGGAGGACTTGGATAGATTGTCCCATCTGCCGGAAGCCATGTATAACTTCCATCCTGGCAGCCATGTGAAACAGGGTGCAGATGTGGGCATTGAAAAAATCGCCGACCTGCTGAACCGTGTGCTGAAACCGGAAACACAGACGGAAGTGCTGCTGGAAACCATGGCAGGCAAAGGCACAGAAGTAGGCAGAAATTTTGAGGAACTCCGCGCTATCATAGATAAAGTGGAACTGGGAGAAAAATTAGGGGTCTGCATGGACACCTGCCATGTTTTCGACGGAGGATATGACATTGTGGAACATCTGGATGATGTGCTGGCGGAATTCGACCGCATCATCGGGCTGGAACGGCTGAAAGCCATCCACCTCAACGACAGCAAAAACCCCATGGGCAGCCATAAGGACAGACACGCTTGTCTGGATGAAGGGGAAATCGGTATGGCGGCACTGAGCCGTATCATCAATCATCCAAAGCTGAAACATCTGCCCTTTTTGCTGGAAACCCCCAATGAATTGGACGGCTATGCCAGAGAGATCGCCTGGCTCAGGGAATTAAGAGAGGGAGAATAATATGCACATAGAAGAAATGGATATGGAAGTGGAATGGAACGAGGAAATGGAGCGCATCTGGTTTTACCAGACAAAAGTCGGTGAAATCGGCATTGGGGAGAAATTTGGCGCCATTGTTCGGGTCACATTCGGCAGAGACATGGGCGGTCTGCCGGAAGAATTTGACATGACAGAAACCCCTCTGCTGAAATTGGCAGCGGTGGAAATTCAGGAATATCTGGATGGGAAACAGAAAACCTTCGATTTGCCTCTGGCACCGGAAGGAACCCCTTTCCAGAAACAGGTATGGCAGGAACTCAGAAAAATCTCTTATGGGCAGACAGCTACCTATGGGGAAATTGCTGCCGCTGTGGGCATCCCCAAAGGGGCAAGAGCCATCGGTCGTGCCAACCATGAAAATCCCATTGCCATCCTCATTCCCTGCCATCGTGTGGTAGGGGCGGACGGACGCCTCACAGGCTATGCCGCAGGCGTTGAAATCAAAAAAGCCCTGCTGACCATTGAGCAGGGAGAACAATTGAAAATTCGGGAATAAATTGTAGCAAAACTAAGGTTTACATTTTTCAAGAATGCGGAAGGGTTTGGGGAACAATGGGTCAACACGTTTGCTTCGCAAACGCCAGCTTTAAGGCTGGCCGCACCTCTTGCGGTGTGGAGTTCCCCAACTGGAATCCGCAGTCGGAATTTACTTCTGACGAGGAAAAGCCCAAGTTTCAAGGCTTTTAGCTGATGGAACTTGGGCTTTATACTTCTGTCTATTCGTCAAAGTCTTGAATGAAATGAGGCTTTGACGACAGGGTGTCGAATTTTCGACACCCCGATACCCTTGCCGTGAGCAGCGGCAGGGGGTTTTGTTTTATTAGGATGCGGTATGAACCAGACGGGGCACCAGTCCAGCCATGACACGGATGACTACGATTTCCACGATGCCCAGAATCAGGCACTGGAATACACGGGTCGCCATCAGCGGCAGGAAAGGAGAGCCGAACAATACACTGATCCAGAAGGTGTTCAGCAGCAGGGAGCCAACGATTTCTGTCACCAGAACGGCACCCAGAATACGGGGCATGGTCTGTTTTTTGGACAGGAACAGACCGTAAATGAGACCAACAATGGCAGCGGTGATGGTGAAGCCGGGGAAGTACGCCGCAATGGGGAACAGTGTCGCACCGATGAAGTCACCCAATGCGCCTACCAGAGCTGCCTGCCAGGGGCCCAGATACAGTGCCGCGAATACCACGGGAACAAAGGCAAAGCCGATTTTGATGTTCCATGCGGCAATGGATAAGAAACGGGATAAAATGACGTTCAGTGCCACCAGCATGGCAATAATGACCAGCTGTTTGGTGGTGAATTTTCTGTTTTCGGACATAATAAAACCTCCTTGTTATCTCCAAATCAAACAACATGCAAAACAGCAGTTTTCCAGAAGAAAACCGCAAAAACCGTTCCCAGGTGATACAAAAAAACACGAAATCTCCAACAAAACCGGGGAAATTTCGTGTTTGTGTGCCAGATGGGACGCCTCTATGCAAATACCCCCGTTTTAAGCGGGGTAGGCTGTGATAACAAAGAGTGCTCATGTCTTCATTATGAAACAGCGGGATGCGGATTTTGTATCGCAAGAAAACTCTTTTCGTTCCCGTGACAACTCCCCGTTCACAGGACACTTAACGCACAAAGTCCTACTCTGTATTTGCCGCAGAAGGAATACTCCTGCGGCTTCATTGTAGCATGGCTTTTGTCAGAAGTAAAGCATTATTCGCTTTTTTCCGCCAAGGCAAAGGCTGCCAGCAGATTTTGTTTGGAAGCAAAGGAGCCTGCTAGTGTCACCTGCCCCATATCCAGACCATGATCCCCTGTCAGCACATGGAAGATGCGGTCTGTTTCCAGAAAACCGCCGTTGCCGAAGTAGAAGCAAATGACGGGAGTGCCTTTGGGGATTTTGTCAAAATCGGCTTCTGCATATGCCCGAATGACCTTTGTGGGGTCTGCGCCTAAGGTCTGTTTGATGAAGGACAGTTCGATGTCCAGATGCAGAAATTCCTGAGAAGCGTAATACATGGCCGTGATAAATTCTGTCAGGTCATGTTCGCTGTCAAAGGGCAGTGCTTGGGGATAATCAGGAACCCCTGTCAGTCCGCAGACGAACCAGGGTGTGGAAGCGGCTGCGAAAGAAATGTTGTAAGGGCGTTTGTGGATGACCGTTTCGTCATCAATGGCAAATACCAGTGTATTGCCTGTGGTGCTGCCTGTCAGGGGCAGTTTTCTTTTTTTCAGATTTGCTTTTAAAGTATCGGATGCGCCAAACAGGCGGATACCGTCAGAATGGAAACCCAGCATGGGAAAAAACCTCCTTCGGTGGTGTATATTTCAGTTGATTTTCTTCATTTTAATACAGTATGAGGAAAAAAGAAAGGATTTTTCCAGTGCGATTTATGCAAAAGGGGAAGCTTGGAATGTAGCGGAAGGGCTTGGGGAACGAAGGGTCAACACATTTGCTCCGCAAATGTCAGCCATAAAAGGCTGCCCGCATGTCTTGCGGTGTGGGGTTCTCCAACTGGAATCCGCAGGGGAAAATCCGAAATTTCAAGGCTTTTAGCCGATGGAAATTCGGCTTTATACTTCTGCTTACTCGTCAAAGGCTTGAATGAAATGAGCCTTTGACGACAGGGTGTCGAAAAGTCGACACCCTGCGCAATCCATACCAAATGAATAGCCTCTGTCGGTTTTCGGGGAAAATCGTTGACATGACAACGTTTCAGTTGGTATAATTTACTTTGGCTTTGCAGGTAAAATTCGGCAAAAAGGGTGTTGCCGAATCATTGATAAATACAGGAGGATAGGAATATGCTGGAATTAAAGAACATCTCTTTTTCCGCAGATGGAAAACAGATTCTGAAAAATATCAATCTGGTTATTGACGACGCAAAATTCGTTGTCATCACCGGCCCCAACGGCGGCGGCAAGTCCACATTGGCAAAGGTCATCGCCGGCATCATCACACCTGACAGCGGACAGATTTTGCTGGACGGTCAGGACATCACAGACTGGTCTATCACAGACCGCGCAAGAGCAGGCGTTAGCTTCGCTTTTCAGCAGCCTGTGCGCTTCAAAGGTGTAACTGTAAAAGACCTGATTACACTGGCAAGCGGCAAGGATATTTCCACAGCAGCGGCTTGTGATTATCTGGCGCATGTAGGTCTGTGCGCAAAAGACTACATTGACCGTGAAGTCAATGCAAGCCTGTCCGGCGGCGAACTGAAACGTATCGAAATCGCTACCGTTATGGCAAGAAAAACAAAACTGACACTTTTCGACGAACCCGAAGCGGGCATTGACCTGTGGAGCTTCAAAAACCTCATCGACGTATTTGAAAAAATGCACGATGAAATCCAGGCTTCCATCATGATCATTTCCCATCAGGAACGTATTTTGAACATCGCTGACCAGGTGGTTGTCATCTCCAACGGTGAAATCGCCCAGATCGGCACAAAAGAAGAAGTTCTGCCCGGTCTTTTTGGCATTGACCCCGGATGCAGATATTTTCAGGGAGGGAACGAATAATGTTTGACGACGTAATCAAAAAACTGCTGTCTGAAGTGGCAGACCTGACAGAAGTACCTTTGAACGGTGCCTTCAATATCCGTAACAACGGTCACAGCGAAGGCAGAAACTCCACAGAAAACATTCAGATCGTACCCAAGGAAAACAACTCCGGTATCGATATTTACATCAAACCCGGCACAAAGGACGAAAATGTCCACATTCCCGCTCTGATCACAGAAGCAGGCGTACACGATCTGGTATATAACGATTTCCATATCGGTGAAGGCGCAGATGTCACCATCGTGGCTGGCTGCGGTATCCATAACTGCGGCAGCGAAGAATCTCTCCACGAAGGCATCCACCGTTTCTTCGTAGGCAAAAACGCAAAAGTAAAATATATCGAAAAACACATCGGCGAAGGCGACGGTAACGGCAAACGCATCATCAACCCTCAGACACATATCGAAGGGGAAGAAAACAGCTATCTGGAAATGGATACCGTACAGCTGAAAGGCGTAGACTCCACAAAACGTATTTCCAGCGCAAAACTGGCAGCCGGTGCAACGGTTGTGATCAAAGAAAAGATTATGACACACGGCGATCAGTATGCGGAAACATCCTTTGACGTGATTCTGGAAGGGGAAGGCAGTTCCGCAAAACTCATTTCCCGTTCCGTTGCAAGGGATAAATCCCGTCAGCTGTTCCGTTCCAAAATCGTGGGCAACGCGGACTGCTACGGTCATTCCGAATGTGACGCCATCATCATGGATGATGGTGTGGTAGCGGCAGAACCCGAAATCGTGGCAAACGACGTGGATGCAACACTGATCCACGAAGCAGCCATCGGCAAAATCGCAGGGGATCAGCTTATGAAGCTGATGACATTGGGGCTGACAGAAAAAGAAGCGGAAGCACAGATCATCAACGGCTTCCTGAAATAAGGAGCTGAAACAGATTGAAAAAAGAAATTCTCAGTTGGGTTAAGACCATCATCCTGGCAGTGCTGCTGGCGTTTGTGGTGGATACGGTGTTTATCGTCAATGCCACAGTGCCCACAGGCTCCATGGAAAATACCATCATGGCAGGGGACAGAATCCTTGCCCTGCGCACCAGCTACTGGTTCTCTGATCCGGAGCGGGGAGATGTGGTGGTTTTTGAAGATCCCGACGATCCCACAGGCAAGACCCTTTATGTCAAACGCATCATCGGCGTTGGCGGCGATACCGTGGAAGTACAGGACGGTGAAGTGCTGGTCAATGGCCAGGTGCAGGATGAACCTTATATCAAAGAAATTACAGAGGGTGATTTCGGGCCTTATCATGTGCCGGAAGGCTGTTATTTCATGATGGGGGATAACCGGAATAAATCTCTGGACGCAAGGTTCTGGCAGAATACCTATGTGGAAAAAGACGCCATTTTGGGTAAAGTTGTCCTGCGGTATTACAAAGGATTCAAAATCATTGATTGATTTGGAAGAGGATAGAAATCGAAATGAGAAAAGAAATACTTGGCTGGATAGAAACAATTGCCGTGGCGGTTTTGCTGGCATTTTTGATAAATCACTTTTTGCTGGTGAATGTATATGTGCCAACAGGCTCTATGGAAAATACGATTATGGCAGGGGACAGAAACCTTGCCTTACGTACCAGCTATTGGTTTTCTGATCCCCAGCGGGGCGATGTGGTGGTTTTTGAAGCCCCGGATGATCCGGATACACTGTATGTTAAGCGTGTCATCGGCGTTGGCGGCGACACCGTAGAAGTACAGGACGGTGAAGTGCTGGTCAATGGCCAGGTGCAGGACGAACCTTATATCAAAGAAATCACAG
>OKTF01001059.1_pt1 | contig 15192 bp, 13 predicted proteins | sample 1606461 | NCBI WGS metagenome assembly OKTF01 (sample SAMEA3879599, study PRJEB24766) | human gut metagenome | biome: human-associated habitat; feature: feces | place: USA | collected 1985/1987 | reverse complement strand
TCACCGGCGCTCCCAACGTCCATGTGGGCGACAAGGTCCCGGTGGTCTTAGACGGAGGAAAAGTCGCCGGCGGCCACGACGGCGGCCCCCTTCCCGAGGACGGCATCACCATCAAGGCCGGAAAGCTGCGCGGAGTGGATTCCTACGGCATGATGTGCTCCATCGAAGAACTGGGTTCTAACAGGGATATGTATCCTCTGGCTCCGGAAAGCGGCATTTACATTCTTCCGGAAGACGCCCAGGTAGGTGCAGATGCAGTAGAGGTACTGGGCCTTCACGACGTGGTATTTGAGTACGAAATTACTTCTAACCGTGTAGACTGCTACAGCGTGCTTGGCATTGCAAGAGAAGCAGCCGCTACCTTTGGAAAGCCATTTATTCCTCCGGTTGTGACAAAGAGCGGAAACAATGAGGATATTCACGATTATTTAAAGGTAACGGTAGAAAATCAGGAACTTTGCCCAAGATATTGTGCAAGAATGGTAAAGAATATTAAACTGGCTCCGTCTCCGGAGTGGATGCAGAGACGTCTGGCTGCCAGCGGCATCCGCCCAATCAATAACCTGGTAGACATTACCAATTACATTATGGAAGAATATGGCCAGCCTATGCACGCATTCGACTATGATCTGCTGGCAGGCCATGAGATTGTGGTAAAATGCGCAGAAGACGGCGATGAGTTCCAGACCTTAGACGGACAGGTAAGAAAGCTGGATCATACGATTCTGATGATTAATGACGGGGAAAAGGCAGTCGGCATTGCCGGAATTATGGGCGGCGAAAACTCCAAGATTACCGATGATGTCAAGACCATGGTATTTGAGTGCGCCTGCTTTGACGGCACCAATATCCGTCTGTCTGCCAAGAAGGCCGGATTAAGAACCGATGCTTCCGGCAAATATGAAAAAGGTCTGGATCCCAATACGGCCATGGAAGCGGTAAACCGCGCCTGCCAGTTAATCGAAGAGCTGGGAGCCGGAGAAGTAGTAGGCGGCGTGATCGACATCTGCGCCGGATTAAAGGAACCGAAGAGAATCCCCTTCCATCCGGATCGCATTAACAAATTGCTGGGAACCGACCTTTCCAAAGAAACCATGTTAAGCTACTTTGGACCGTTAGAGATTGGTTACGACGAAGAGACAGGCGAAGTGATTGCTCCAACCTGGAGACAGGATCTGGAGAGAGAGGCAGACATTGCAGAGGAAGTAGCAAGATTCTTTGGCTATGACAAGATTCCAACTACTCTGCCGGCAGGAGAGTCTACCACAGGAAAGCTGTCTTACAAGCTTCGGATCGAGGAAAAAGCCAGAGAAATTGCAGAATTTTCCGGTTTCTCCCAGGCAATGACCTATTCCTTTGAAAGTCCTAAGGTATTTGACAAGCTGTTAATTCCTGCAGACTCCAGGCTTCGCCAGACCGTTGTGATTTCCAATCCGCTGGGCGAGGATTTCAGCGTCATGCGTACCCTGCCGTTAAACGGTATGCTGACTTCTCTGTCTACCAACTACAACCGCAGAAACAAGGACGTCCGTCTTTATGAGATGGCAACGGTTTATCTGCCAAAGAGCCTTCCTCTGACCGAACTTCCAGACGAGCGGATGCAGTTTGTATTAGGAATGTACGGAGACGGCGATTTCTTTACCATGAAGGGCGTGGTAGAAGAATTCTTTGAAAGCGTTGGCATGACCGGACGCCTTCACTACGATCCCAATGGGGATCATCCGTACCTGCACCCAGGAAGAAAGGCAGATATTGTATATAACAATACTGTAATCGGCTATTTAGGTGAGATTCATCCGGATGTGGCAGACAATTATAAGATTGGGGAAAAGGCTTATGTGGCAGTGGTAGATATGCCGGCTATGTTAGACTTTACCACCTTTGACAGAAAGTATGCCGGACTGGCAAAATTCCCTGCGGTAAGCAGAGATTTAAGTATGGTGGTTCCGAAATCCGTACTGGCAGGCCAGATTGAAGATATGATTGTCCAGAGAAGCGGAAAGATTCTGGAAGAGTGCAAATTGTTTGATATTTACGAAGGAAGTCAGATTAAGGAAGGATATAAGTCCATGGCTTATTCCATTACCTTTAGAGCACAGGATCATACCCTGGAAGAAAAAGAAATTACCAGTGTAATGAACAAAATTTTAAATGGCCTTCAGGGAATGGGAATTGAACTGAGAGCATAAATACCAGGAAAGCGGCGGCATAGTTCGCCGCTTTTGGTTTATTAGATCATAGGAAAAGCGGAGGAAGAGTTTTATGTTTGCAGATTACCATGTACATACAGCATTTAGTGATGATTCCATTTATCCGATGGAATGCGTAGTCAAAGATGCTGTTGGATTACAGATGGATGAGATTTGCATGACGGATCATGTAGATTATGGAGTAAAGGATGACTGGGATAGTGGGAACGAGATTCTATACCGGAATGGGGAGCCTTTAGCCAATGTAGATTACCCTCTCTACATGGAAGAGATAAATCGCATCCGGAATCAGTATCAGGAAAAAATTACGATTAAAACAGGTATGGAATTTGGTGTACAAACCCATACGATACCGAAGTTTCAGGAACTATTTGACCGCTATCCCTTTGATTTTATTATTTTATCCATTCATCAGGTGGAGGATAAAGAGTTTTGGACCCAGGAGTTTCAAAAAGGAAGAACCCAGGATGAGTATCAGAAACGGTATTATGAAGAAATGCTGAGATTAGTCCAAGTTTATAAAGACTACAGTGTTTTGGGCCATATGGATTTAATCAATCGCTATGATAAGGCAGGAGAATATCCATTTGAAAAAGTGAAACCCTTGATTTCTGAAATTTTAAAGATTGTAATTGCAGATGGAAAAGGAATTGAAATCAACACTTCTTCACACAGGTACGGATTAAAGGATTCTATGCCATCTGCAGAATTATTAAAGCTGTACCGAGATTTAGGCGGAACCATTATTACCATTGGCAGTGACAGCCACAAACCGGAACATTTGGGAAGGTATATTCAGGAGGCAAAGGAGCAGTTAAAAGAATTAGGATTTCATTCTTTTTGTACCTATAATAAGATGGAACCAACGTTTCATAGTCTGTAACCTTTTAACTGAACATACAGAAAAGAAGGGCTCCATCAGGAGGAAATCGTTTCCATGAATTATGAGATTATCAGAAGCAGCCGGAAAACCCTGGCCCTGGAGATTACACGGGACGGACAGCTAAAGGTACGGGCTCCGTATAAGGTTTCCAGAAAAGAAATCCAGAACTTTGTAAAATCAAAAGAATCATGGATTTTCAAACATTTAAAGCGGATTGAGGAGACAAAAGCAGAGCAGCCGGAACCATTATCCTCAGAGGAGATTGAAAAACTGGTGCAAAAAGCCCTGCAGGTGCTTCCGGAAAAAGTGGAACATTATGCCAGGATCATAGGGGTAACCTATGGAAGAATTACCATCCGCAACCAGAAGACCCGCTGGGGAAGCTGCAGCAGCAAAGGAAACTTGAATTTTAACTGTCAGCTGATGCGTCTGCCGGAAGAACTGCAGGATTATGTGGTGGTACATGAATTGTGCCACCGGAAAGAAATGAATCATTCCTCTGATTTCTGGAAAGAAGTAGAATATATCATGCCGGATTACCAGGAGAGGAGGGCACGTCTGAAGCAGGTACGCGTCTGATAGGAATGGATTCATTCTTTTTTTGTCAGAAATCCGGAAAAACGGTCAGCACAGGCCTGCCAGAAAAAAAGATATTTGTATAAAATTGCCGAATTACAGCTGGGATTGCAGGAAAATAAAGTTTGTATCTGGAATGAAAATGGCGTTGAAAGAAAGAACATTGGTAAAAATTAATAAAATTATCGGTAAAAGCACTTGAATTAATAACAAAAGTGTGGTATATTGATTTCATCAGATTGGAAACGTTACCGATAACGTTGCCGGAATGGTGATGCAGGATGCAGGATGCAGACTGCAGACTGCAAACAGAAGATTTGCTGTTCCGGAGACGCTGAGGTAAAGAAGATGGAAAGAAGGGACGGGTTTATTATGAAATTAAAAAAATTAGCAGCAGTATCGTTATCAGCAGCTATGGTAGCAGGAGCTATGACCGGATGCGGCAGTTCTGAGCAGAATGCGCCTGCAGAGACGACAGCAGCAAGTACAACTGCGAAAGCAGACGAGACAGAGACAAAGGCTGAAGAGGAGACCACAGAGGCAGCCGAGCCGGCGGGAGACGGCCAAGTTTATTATCTGAATTTTAAGCCAGAGCAGGCAGATCAGTGGGTAGACTTAGCAGCATCCTATACCGACGAAACCGGCGTACCGGTTACCGTAGTAACTGCAGCTTCCGGTACCTACGAACAGACGTTAAAGTCAGAGATGGCAAAGAGCAATGCACCTACCTTATTCCAGGTAAATGGTCCGGTGGGTCTGGCATCCTGGAAAGATTACTGCTACGATTTAAAGGACAGCGCAGTGTATAAAGACTTATCCAGCGATGATTTTGCACTGATTGACGAGTCTGGCGCAGTAAAGGGCGTGGCATATGTAATTGAAACTTACGGCCTGATTTATAATAAAAAGATTTTAAATGACTACATTGCCATGGATGGGGCAGTCATTTCTTCCGTAGATGAGATTAATAACTTTGAAACCTTAAAGGCAGTTGCAGAGGATCTGCAGGCAAAGAAAGATGACTTAGGTATTATGGGCGCATTTACTTCTGCTGGTTTTGATGCTTCTTCCGACTGGAGATTTAAGACCCATCTGGCAAATCTTCCATTGTATTATGAGTATCAGGCAGACGGAATTACCTCTACGGATGCGGTAAAGGGTACGTACTTAGATAACTATAAGCAGATTTTTGACTTGTATATCAACAATTCTACTTGTGAACCGACTTTGCTTTCCGGAAAGACCGGAGAAGATGCTTCTTCTGAATTTGCATTAGGCGAGGCAGTGTTCTATCAGAACGGAACCTGGGCTTATAACGACATTAAAGACAATGAAGTTGCAGATGAAGATCTGGGAATGCTTCCAATCTACATTGGCGTAGAGGGAGAAGAGAAACAGGGACTCTGCACAGGATCAGAGAACTACTGGTGTGTAAACAGCAAAGCTTCTGAAGAAGATATCCAGGCAACTTTGGATTTCTTACAGTGGGTAGTAGAAAGTGAGACAGGACGGAGAGGTCTGGCAGATATGGGATTTGTAACTCCATTTACCACCTTTACAGAAGAATACTTACCAGAGAACCCATTAGTGGCAGCAGCAGATGAGGATGTGAAGAAAGGCAATACCGTGGTTACCTGGAACTTCACTACCATGCCGTCTGAAGAGTGGAAGAACCAGCTGGGCAGCGCCCTTCTGGAATATGCGCAGGGTACAGGCGACTGGGCTGCAGTAGAAACTGCCTTTGTAGATGGATGGGCATCTGAATACCAGGCAGCAAACAATTAAAACTATAGCTTTTATGGGGTGGGTGACTTGCACCCGCCCCATTTGTTTTGCAGAAAAGAGGAATCTATATGGAAAAAGCGATTAAACGATATTTTCCGATTTTTGTACTGCCGACATTGCTGGCATTTACAATGGGATTTATCGCTCCATTTTTGGTAGGAGTTTATTTGTCATTCTGTAAATTTACCACAATCAATGATGCAGTATTTATCGGATTTTCGAATTATACAAAGATTTTTTCAGACGGAACCTTTGTACATTCCCTCTGGTATACGGCATTATTTACCATTGTCAGCGTGATTTTGATTAACTTTTTTGCATTTGCCGCCGCGCTGCTTTTAACCAGAAAGATTCGTGGAACGAACCTGTTCCGGACGGTATTTTTTATGCCGAATTTAATTGGCGGAATTATTTTGGGTTATATCTGGAACCTGCTGCTCAATGGTATTCTCCAGATTTTTGACAAGACCCTGACTTTTTCTTCCGTATATGGCTTCTGGGGGCTGGTCATTTTAATGTGCTGGCAGCAGATCGGTTATATGATGATTATTTATATTGCGGGAATCCAGAACATCCCTGGAGAATTAATCGAAGCAGCCAAGATTGACGGGGCAGATAAGTGGGCGCTGTTAAAAAACGTTACCATTCCAATGGTTATGCCGTCCATTACGGTATGTACCTTTTTGACCTTAACAAATGGCTTCAAGCTGTTTGACCAGAACCTGGCTCTTACCAACGGAGAACCGTCTAATATGTCAGAAATGCTGGCCTTGAATATTTTTAATACGTTTTACGGCCGTACCGGATGGGAAGGCGTGGGGCAGGCAAAAGCAGTGGTATTTTTCCTGCTGGTAGCAGTGATTGCCGTGGCCCAGAACAGGCTGACAAGAAGGAAGGAGGTTCAGCAGTAATATGGCAGAAAAGAAAAAAAACACGGATAGATTTTTGACAATCGTATTTTCCATTATTTCTGTAATTTACCTGATCCCAATTGCGCTGGTGGTACTGAACTCGTTTAAGAAAAAGGCTTATATCAGCCGTTATCCTTTTAAAATCCCGACAGGGAAGATGTTTGTAGGGCTGGATAACTATATAAATGGTATTAAAAAGACCGGATTTTTTGAGGCGTTTGGCTGGACCTTATTTATTACGGTTGCATCGGTAGCGGTAATTATTTTGTGCACTTCTATGTGTGCCTGGTACATCAGCCGCGTAAAAAATGCAGTGACTTCCACCATTTATTACTTGTGTCTTTTTTCCATGATTGTGCCATTCCAGATGGTAATGTTTCCGCTGTCCAAAATTGCAGATATGCTGGGACTGACTACTCCCTGGGGGCTGGTAGTCGTCTATCTGGGATTTGGCGCCGGACTTTCGGTTTTTATGTTTACCGGATTTGTAAAATCAATTCCGCTGGAGATAGAAGAAGCAGCCATGATGGACGGATGTACACCGGTTCACACCTTTTTTAAAGTAGTGCTTCCGATTATGAAGCCTACCTGTGTAACCGTAGCTATTTTACAGGCAATGTGGATCTGGAATGATTATCTGCTTCCATATCTGATTTTGGATATGACAAAGTACAAGACGATTTCGATTGCAGTCCAGTATTTAAGAGGTGGTTATGGATCCATTGATATGGGCGCTATGATGGGCGTTCTGGTATTGGCAATTATTCCAATCGTGGTATTTTATCTCTCCTGCCAGAAATACATTATTGAGGGCGTTGTGGCAGGCGCAGTAAAAGGTTAAAGGAGATGAAGCGTGATGCGCAAGGCAGGGATACTGCTTCCGGTTTCCAGTCTTCCTTCCCCGTACGGAATCGGAACATTTTCCAAGGAGGCATACGAATTTGTAGACTTATTAAAGGAAGCGGGACAAAGCTGCTGGCAGATTCTTCCGATGGGACCGACAGGATATGGGGACTCTCCTTACCAGTCGTTTTCTGCATTTGCAGGTAATCCCTATTTGATTGATTTAGAGCAGCTGATCCAGGACGGACTGTTAACCAGAGAAGAATGCGGACAGGAAGATTTTGGAAGGGACGAGAGCCGGATTGACTATGGAAAATTATATTCTGCCCGTCCCAAGATCCTTCATAAAGCATTTGAAAGATGGAAGTCTGCCTATAAAGATCCGGACGCGATAAAAGAATGTCTGGAGGCAGAACTGGAAGAAGAAACCAGGGAGTATTGCCTGTATATGGCAATCAAACACCATTTTGGAGAAAAAAGCTGGATTCAGTGGGACGAAGACATTAGGAGGAGAAAGCCGGAGGCGGTAAAATTTTATGAACAGGAGCTGGAAGAAGAAATCCTGTTTTATGAATTCCAGCAGACGGTGTTTCAAAAGCAGTGGAAAGCGTTAAAAGAATATGCCCACAGCCAGGGGATTTCCATTATTGGAGACATTCCGATCTATGCGGCTTTTGACAGCGCAGACGCATGGGCGCATCCGGAACTGTTCCAGTTTGACGAAAACAATCTTCCTTCAGCAGTAGCCGGATGTCCGCCGGATGGCTTTTCCGCAGACGGACAGCTGTGGGGCAACCCGCTGTACCGGTGGGATTATCAGAAAGCGACTGGATATGCCTGGTGGATGCGCCGGATGGCGTACTGTTTCCAGATGTATGATGTGGTTCGGGTTGACCATTTCAGAGGATTTGATGAATACTATTCCATTCCGGCAGGGGAACAGACTGCGGTACATGGCCATTGGGAAAAGGGGCCAGGAATTGCCTTGTTCCAGAAAATGCAGGAGAAGTTTGGAAATGTAAACATTATTGCAGAAGATTTGGGATTTGTGACAGACAGCGTACAGAAACTGGTAAAAGATACAGGATTTCCCAGCATGAAGGTATTGCAGTTTGCCTTTGATTCCAGGGAAGAAAGCAATTATCTGCCCCATTGTTATCCTCATAACTGTGTGGTGTATACGGGAACCCATGATAACGATACGATTCGGGGATGGTATGAATCCTTAAAACCGGCGGACAAACAGATGGCAGTCCGTTATATGAACAGCAAAAGAACGCCGGAATCAGAGATTCACTGGGACTTTATCCGGCTGGCTCTGGCAAGTGTGGCAGATCTGGCAGTCATTCCCCTTCAGGATTATCTGGGACTAGGGAGCGAGGCAAGGCTCAACACCCCTTCAACTCTGGGCAGCAACTGGACATGGCGGATGAAAAAAGATGCATTTACTCCGGATATCAGGGAAAAGTGCCGGAGCATGGCGCAGCTATATGGAAGAATCTGAGTTGACAATCAGTTCCTGAGCAGTTAGTATAGCAGGAGAAAAGAAAAGGGGACAAGGAATGGATACGCTTAATATAAAAGATATTGCAAAAATATGCGGCGTTGGAGTCAGCACAGTGTCCAGGGCAATTAACAACCATCCTGACATCAATGAGGAAACGAAAAAGAAGATTCTGGAAGTAATCAGGGAAAACAATTATATTCCCAACAACAGCGCCAGAAACTTAAAGCGCTCGGTTTCCAAGACCATTGCGGTTTTAATAAAAGGAATTGACAATCCGTTTTTCTATAGTATGATCCGGATTTTTGAAGAAGAAATCCAGAAAAAAAGGTATTCGTTTCTGCTTCACAGAGTAGAAGAGGCAGAAGACGAGGTTGATGTAGCCATTGAACTGATTAAGGAAAAACGGCTGAAAGGAATTATTTTTCTTGGAGGTCATTTCTGTCAGAATCAGGAGAAGCTGGAGCAACTGGACATTCCATTTGTGTTAAGTACGGTGGCAAATACGGATACCTTGCAGAACTCCTTTTTCTCCTGTGTTTCAGTAGATGATTTTCAGGAAAGCTACAAAATGGTAGAATATTTATGCCGAAAGGGTCACCGCCGCATCGGGATTCTGGCGGCAACCCCTCAGGATGAGAGCATTGGGCATCTCCGTCTGGAAGGGTATCGGAAGGCTTTGGCTGATTATGGCATTGACCCAGAACCATCCTGGTGTTTTTACAGTCCGGAAAATATGAACTGGTACACGATGGCAAACGGATATGGATTAATGAAAAAACTGATGGCTTCCGGAGAAAAACTGACGGCAGTATTTGCAATTTCGGACAGTCTTGCCATTGGAGCCTGCAAAGCAGTATTTGATGCAGGAAAATCAGTGCCGGAAGATTATTCCATTGCAGGGTTTGACGGGCTGGATATGGCGCATTATTATAATCCGGCCATTACCACCATCCATCAGCCTGTGGAAGAAATGGCGTATGAGACGCTCCGGATTCTGTTTGATCAGATCCGCAGCAAAGCTCCGGAGAAGAAAAACCAGCAGAAAATTTTTCAGGCAAGGCTGGTAGAGGGGCAGTCAACGAGGGAACTCAAATAATATTAATTTTAGAAAAGAGTGAATTCACGAACATGGATTCGCTCTTTTTTTTATAAAAACAGGTTGACAAATGGAAGAACTATGTGTATAACTGTATTAAGACATTAATACAATAATACAATTGAACAAGGAGGACACAATGGAGTGGAAGATTGCAGAGGACCGGCCAATCTGGATCCAGCTGTCCGAACAGCTGACCGCCCAGATTGCATCCGGAGTGTATCAGCCAGGGCAGAGACTTCCGTCGGTCAGGGAATTTGCCGCAGATGCAGGGGTAAATCCCAATACCATGCAGCGGGCTCTTACAGACCTGGAGAGCAAAGGACTAATTATTACCAATCGGACAGCAGGAAGGAGCGTAACCCAGGATATGGAAACGATTAAACAATTGAGAACCGATCGGGCGATGGAACAGGTGCGGCAGTTTCTTGCACAGATGAGCGAGCTTGGTTATACAAAAGAAGAGATCGGAATGGTGCTGACACAGGCGCTGAAGGAGGAAGTGTAGACTATGGGTGAAGAATTATTGGTATGCAGCAATCTGACAAAGCGGTTTGGACGCAAAGAAGTCTTAAAGGATGTGGCGCTTTGCTTGGAGAGCGGAAAAATCATTGGCCTTTTAGGGCCTAACGGTTCTGGAAAGACAACGTTAATTAAGCTGATGAACGGCCTTTTACAGCCGGACGGCGGAACGGTCCGGATAGGCGGAAATAAGCCAGGAGTCTCCAGCAAAGCTATGATTTCTTATCTTCCGGATAAAATGTATTTTGCAGACTGGATGCGGGTAAAAGATATTGTAAAAATGTTTGAGGACTTTTATCCGGACTTCCGCAAAGATACTGCATTAGATATGCTGGGACGGCTGGATATCAGCCTGGATGACAGAATGAAAACCCTGTCGAAAGGAACGAAAGAAAAGGTACAGTTGGTGCTGGTAATGAGCAGAAATGCAAAGCTTTATATATTAGACGAGCCGATTGGAGGCGTAGATCCGGCGGCCAGAGACTTTATCCTTCATACGATTTTAAGCAACTATTCGGAAAACGCGTCGGTTCTGATTTCCACCCATCTGATTGCCGACGTGGAAAAAGTGCTGGATGAGGTGATTTTCTTAAAGGATGGGCGTGTGGTGCGCCAGGACAGCGTGGATCGCATCAGGGAAACCGAAGGACTTTCTGTGGATCAGCTGTTCCGCCGGATTTTTGCAGTGCCGGAAGCTGGTTACCATCAGGCAGAGGCACAATAAACAGGGACAGGAGGACGAAAGATGTTTAGAAAGTTAGTGAAATATGAATGGGCGGCTATGATCCGGAGTATGCTGCCGGTATATGCGGCTGTAATTGCGGTTTCGATCATTAATTCCCTGTTTATGAACGTGGGAATTGACAGCAAAAATCCCGTTTTCGAGTTGTGGAACTGGATTTGCTCATCATTTGGCGGAATTGCCATCTTCCTGTACGTTGCGGTAATGATGGCGCTGGGAGCCTTTACAGTGGTTGTTATAGTCCAGCGGTTTTATAAAGGGCTTTTAGGAGAAGAAGGGTATCTGATGTTTACTCTTCCGGTAAAGACCTGGCAGCTGGTATTTTCTAAGGCTCTGGTATCGTTTCTGATAGGAGTTTTGTCAGCGGCAGCGGCGGTTCTGTCCGTTGGAATTTTAATGGGCACCCAGTTCTTAGAGATTCTGTCCGCGCTTCCGTATACGCTTGGCTATCTTTATGAAACTGCCATGTCCTATGACAGGGTGTGGGTTATCCATACGATATGTTTTATGCTGGAACTGCTGGCAACGCTGGTATTTGGCTGCTTTGCGTTTTTCTACCATGTGTATCTGGCTGTCAGCCTGGGACATCTGGCCAGAAAATATAAGGCGGCCCTGTCTGTAGCCTGGTACATTGGAATCAATGCCATTCTGGGATTTTTTACATTAAATCTTCTGGGAGCCATGGGAAGCATATGGAATCTTCCGATTTCCATTTCTCTTCCGGAAAATGGATATTGGGAAATTCATGTTCTCGGTCTGGGGATGATGCTCAGTCAGGTCATTAAGACGGTTCTGTTCAGTATTGGAACCAATTATATTTTGAAAAATAAACTGAATCTGGAATAACGGACACCCCATATTTTTCACAAAAACGCACATACTGATGGTTGAGTCAGTACTATCAGGAAAAGGAGGAACAACTGGTGAAATGTGAAAAATATGAGATTGTGTCAGTAAAGGGACGGGAAATTCTGGATTCCAGAGGAAATCCGACGGTAGAAGCAGAGGTAACGCTGGAGTGCGGGGCAAAAGGAAGGGCTTCTGTTCCTTCCGGCGCGTCTACAGGAACCTTTGAAGCAGCAGAACTCAGAGACAAGGACAGCCGGTACCAGGGAAAAGGCGTTTTAAAAGCCGTGGGACACGTTAATACCGTGCTGGCAGAAGCCTTGCTGTTTGAAAATGCCCTGGATCAGAGACGGATTGATCAGATTTTAAGGGAGACAGACGGAACAGAAAATAAAGAAAAGCTGGGAGCAAATGGAATTTTGGCCGTATCGATAGCGGCTGCCAGAGCAGCAGCGGATAGCCTTGGCCTTCCCCTTTACCGGTATTTAGGAGGAATCAATGGATGCAGACTTCCAAGACCTATGATGAACATCTTAAACGGAGGATCTCACGCTGACTCTGCAGTAGACGTACAAGAGTTTATGATTCAACCAGTTGGAGCAAAAACTTTTGCAGAAGCTATGCAAATGGGATGTGAAGTATTCCACCACTTAGGAAAACTATTAAAGAAAATGGGAGATTCTACTAACGTAGGAAATGAAGGAGGATATGCTCCAGCTAAAATAAATGGAACTGAAGGAGCTTTAGACCTTATCGTTGAAGCTATAAAAGCTGCTGGATATGAGCCAGGAAAAGATATCACTTTCGCAATCGATGCTGCATCAAGTGAGTTCTGTAAAGAAGTAGCACCAGGAAAATTCGAATACCACTTCACAAGAGAAGGAGGAGTCGTAAGAACTTCTGAAGAAATGGTAGAATGGTATGCTAAACTTGTTGAAAAATATCCAATCAAATCTATCGAAGATGGATTAGGAGAAGATGACTGGGCAGGATGGCAATTATTAACTGCTAAAATCGGAGATAAGGTACAAATCGTTGGAGACGACTTATTTGTAACTAACACTGAAAGACTTAAAAAAGGAATAGAGTTAAAAGCTGGAAACTCTATCTTAATAAAGCTTAACCAAATCGGATCATTAACTGAAACTTTAGATGCTATCGAAATGGCAAAAAGAGCAGGAATGACTGCAGTTGTATCTCACAGATCTGGAGAAACTGAAGATGCTACAATAGCTGATATAGCTGTTGCAACAAACGCAGGACAAATCAAAACTGGATCAACTTCAAGAACTGATAGAATGGCTAAATATAACCAATTATTAAGAATTGAGCAAGAATTAGGATCAATGGCTCAATACAATGGTTTAGAAGTATTCTATAACATTAAAAAATAATTAAAAAATATGTAATTAAAGACCCCTCTTAGAAATTTCTAAGGGGGGTTTTATAATTTCCAGGGAAAATATGATATAATATAAAAAAATATTAGGAGGATATATGAATTTAAAATTAATAATATTTGATATGGATGGAGTAATTTTAGATAGTGAAAGAGTTGCTAATTTAGCTTGGTTTGAAGTGAGTAAAAAATATAATTTAGGATTGACATTAGAAAGTTTAAGAGAGATAAAAGGCGGAACTACAACTAGAACAAAAGGGTTATTATCTGAGAGAGTTGGAGTAGAATTAGCAGAGAAAATAATGAAAGAAAAAAGAGAGATACAGCTAGATATTATAAAAAATGAAGGAGGAATAAAATTAAAAAAAGGAGTTGTAGAACTTTTAGAATACATAAAAGAAAAGAAATTAAAATGTGCAGTAGCAACTTCAACAAGTAGAGAGAGTGCTAAAAAACAATTAAAAGAAACAGGAGTATATGATTATTTTGATACATTGGTTTTTGGAGATGAAGTAGAAAATGGGAAGCCAGCACCAGATATATTTTTAAAAGCCTGTGAAAAGTTTGAAATAAATCCTAAAGAAGCTTTTGTTATTGAAGATTCAGTATTAGGAGCTACAGCAGCTAATAGAGCTGGAATAAAATGTCTTGTAGTAGAAGATACCATAAAATTTACTGAAGAAGAAAATAAATTGGCTTATAGAATTAAAGCAAATGATGTATCTGTACATATGCCAAGAATTGGTTGCGGAATTGCAGGGGGGAAGTGGGAGTTAATTGAGCCTATAATAAAAGAAACTCTTTGTAAAAATGATATACAAGTTTATGTTTATGATTTAATTTAGTTTTGTTGGTGAAAATATAAAAAACTACACTCTCTATCTTAATTTATAAGATTTTGAGTGTAGTATTATTTACTTTTTATGCAAACAGCCCAACTGCCCCTTTAATACCAGCTTCATTTCCCAGTACCCCAGGAACTATTTTTAAATCTTCCAAAGCCACAGAAAGAACATATTTTTTCAGCTTCTCTTTTAAAGGGTTAAATAGAATATCCCCAGCAAGAGCCACTCCACCCCCAATAACAATTACTTCAGGGTTAAGAATATTCAATATATTTCCTATTCCCATAGCTAGATACTCAGTTTCATAGTCAATTATATCAAGAGAGAAGGTATCTCCCTGTTTGGCAGCATCAAATATATCTTTAGCCTCTAATTTATCGATTTTTCTATCAATTAATTCATATAAAAGATTGTTTTTATTTACAGCAAGACGAGATACAGCCTCTCTTATCATTCCAGTAGCTGAGGCATATGCTTCAAAGCAACCTCTCTGTTCACAACCACAAAGTTTCCCATCTTTCTCCAATTTTATATGACCAATCTCTCCCCCAGCTCCAGAGAAACCAGAGATAAGAGAACCATTGATATATATTCCCCCACCTATTCCAGTTCCTAAAGCAATGGTAACACTTGAAGATGAGCCTTTAGCAGCTCCATATTTTGCCTCTCCCATAGCTATAATATTCACATCATTATCAAGCTTTGTTTCAACTCCTGAGATCTTTTCCATCAACTCTTTAACATTGATATTTTTCTCCCAAGGAAAATTAGCAAAGAATTTAACAATATTTTGATCTTTAACAGGTCCAGGGATACCTATACCAATTCCTGATAAATTTTTAATATCTATATCCAATTCCTGTACAAGATTTTTAATAGTCTCCCAAATTCTATTTAGGGTATCATCTACACCTCTATCTGAAAAAGTCTTAATAATTGAGCTTGTGAACCTCTCCCACTTAAAATTACTTCGTAATTTTTGAAGTGGGAGCTTCTTCTTGGGAAGTAGTTGCTTTTGTTAGCCAAC
>OKTF01001024.1_pt1 | contig 15575 bp, 10 predicted proteins | sample 1606461 | NCBI WGS metagenome assembly OKTF01 (sample SAMEA3879599, study PRJEB24766) | human gut metagenome | biome: human-associated habitat; feature: feces | place: USA | collected 1985/1987 | reverse complement strand
TGGGCGTGGTCGTCCCGAAGATCAATTCCGAATCCATCAGCCGGATCACTGCCGGAATTGAAAGTGTTCTCGCCGAAAGAGGCTATCAGATGCTTCTTGCCGGAACCGACAACACCCCTGCAAAGGAAGTAGAATACCTCCGGTTATTTGAAAATTATCCGGTGGACGGAATCATCCTGGTCGGTACGATGTTCACCGCCGGTCACCGGAAATTTTTAAAAGAGACAAAGGTTCCTGTTGTCGTGATCGGGCAGCGCACCTCACACGCAAACTGCATTTACCACGACGATTACGGTGCAGGAAAGGCAATGGGACAGGCCGTTGCCGGATTCAGTAAAAAAGGAGTTGCTTACATCGGCGTTACCCGCGATGACAAGGCGGCAGGTGCCACAAGAGAGGACGGATTTATCGCAGGACTCAAAAATGCAGGTGTCACGCTTTTCGAGGAAAATAAGCGAACCTCAGCCTTCACGCTGGAATCTGGATATGAGTCTGCTCTGGATCTTTTGGAAAGCAAATGTGATATCGATGTCATATCATGTGCAACCGATACCATAGCAGCGGGAGCAATCGAAGCCATTCAGACCTACTTAAAAAAGCAGATTCCGACAAATGCAGCCGATGCAGGTGCAAGAATGCGCTATATCCTTGAAAATACGTCCATCCGAGTAACCGGATTCGGAGATAACCAGATGTTAAAAGCCGTCACCGGAGGAATCCCAACCATCCATTTCGGCTACAAAACCAGTGGAATCCGCGGCGCAGAGCTACTTCTTGACAGTATTGAAAGAGGAGAACAGATCCCGATCGAGATGAAGCTCGGCTTCCGTCTTGTTGGAGCAGACCCTTCAGACTCCGAAAATCTTACCTGATTTTCCTGATTTCCCGGAGTTTCTTAAAGAAACGAAAGTTTCTTTCAACACTTTTCACAAAAAACAATATGAATTATCAGTAAAAATGCCATATTTACAAATGGCATTTTTTTTCATATTATTTAAGCATAAGATATGAAATCGATTACACATTGTATCTAAAGGAGGAGAGAATATGGATTACAGAAAAACCGCAAAGGAAATTCTGAATCATGTGGGTGGAAGTAAGAACATCGTATCTGCTGCCCATTGTGCTACCAGACTTCGCCTTGTCATTGCAGACAACTCGAAAGCGGATAAGACAGCACTTGAGAATGCAGACGGAGTAAAGGGTGTATTTGAAGCATCCGGACAGCTCCAGATCATTCTCGGAACAGGAACCGTCAACAAAGTATTTGATGAATTTATTGCAATCGCAGGCATCACAGCCAGCACGAAAGCAGAAGCAAAAGAAGCTGCTGCCGAAAAGCAGAACTGGTTTATGAAAGCCATCAAGCTTCTGGGAGACATTTTCGTACCGATCATCCCGGCGATCGTAGCCAGCGGTTTCCTTATGGGAATCATGAACGCACTGGATTTCATGAACAGTAACGGGTTCTTACACATCAGCACAACCAGCTCGATCTATGTATTTGCAACCCTTTTCAGTAACATTGCTTATACATTCCTGCAGATCCTGATTGCATTCTCCGCTGCAAAAGCATTTGGCGCAAATCCTTACCTTGGCGCAGTTATCGGTATGATCATGATCCATCCGTCCCTGCAGAACGCCTACACCGTTGCAACAGAAGGTGTTCAGCAGACACAGAGCGTGTTCTTCGGACTGTATCACATTGACATGGTCGGCTATCAGGGACACGTTATTCCGGTTGTCATCGCTGTATGGATCTTATCCGTACTTGAAAAGAAGCTTCACAAAATCGTACCGGAAGTTTTAGACCTTTTTGTCACACCGCTTGTCAGCGTATTCGTAACCGGATACCTTACACTTTCCATCGTCGGACCAATCTTCGTATGGGCTGAAAATGCAATTCTCGGAGCAATCCAGTGGATGCTGACACTTCCGCTCGGACTTGGAAGTCTGATCATGGGAGGTTTGTATGCACCGACAGTAGTAACAGGTATTCATCAGATGTACACAGCCATTGATATTGGTCAGCTGGCAAAATACGGAGTAACTTACTGGCTTCCACTTGCAAGTGCAGCGAATGTAGCACAGGGTGCAGCAGCATTGGCAGTTGGTGTTAAGTCAAAAGATCAGAAGATTAAATCCCTTGCACTTCCGTCATCACTTAGTGCATTTATGGGAATCACAGAGCCGGCAATCTTTGGTGTAAACTTAAGATTCTTCAAACCATTTATCGCAGGATGTATTGGTGGAGGATGCGGAGCATTGTATGCGTCACTTGTACATCTCGGAGCAAAAGGAACTGGAGTAACAGGTATCTTCGGTATCCTGCTTTGCCTGAATCAGCCGCTTCAGTACATTATCGAGATGGCAATTTCAGTAGGAGTAGCATTTGTGATCTCCTTCATGATTTACAAAGATAAAGAGCCGGTAGTTAAGACAGCCGCAACAGAGACAACAGTTGAGAAAACAGAAGAGACAGAGAATGTAGTAGAAGCAGAAAATGTTTCAGCAGAAGAAATTACAAGCCCGGTAAACGGAAATGTTGTTGCGACAGCAGAAGTAGCAGATGAGACATTTGCATCAGAGATGCTTGGAACAACTGTTGCAGTTGAGCCAACAGATGGAAAGATTGTAGCACCATGTGACGGTGAAGTAATGAATATCTTCGATACAGGGCATGCAGTATGCATCGCAACGGAAGCAGGAGCAGAGCTTCTGATCCACATTGGAATTGATACAGTTTCCATGGATGGAAAAGGATTTGTAAAGAAAGTAGCAGATGGAGCAAAAGTTCGCAAGGGCGATGTGCTGATCGAGGCAGATCTGGATGCTATCAAAGCAGCAGGACATCCGGCAACTACGATGATGATACTGACGAATGCAGATGACTTCAGCAAAGTAGAGAAGACAGCAGCGGGAACAGTTACAACAGCTGATCTCGCAATGAAGATTGAGAAATAAATTGAACAGTGATTAAAAAGATACAGCCGTTTTATTCAAAGAAGAATTCTTGCAGAATAGAACGGCTGTAAATGGAAAAAGGGAGACAAGAGCATGAATGCATTAACAAGGGATCTGATCAAACTGGTAGATATGACGGAAGAGATGATGAAAGAAAAAGAGCAGAAAGAAGGCACAGCTTATCGTGAAAAGCTGCATCTGATGCCTCCTGTTGGCTGGCTCAACGATCCGAATGGATTGTGCCAGTTGAATGGGATCTATCATGCATTTTTTCAGTATTCTCCATTTAATGCCGAAGGCGGCGTGAAGATGTGGGGGCACTATACAAGCGAAGATATGATCGACTGGGAATACCAGGGAGTAAAGTTATATCCGGATCAGCCATTTGACTGTCATGGTGTATACTCCGGATCAGCATTTATTGAAGATGACAAAATGTATGTTTACTATACAGGCAATGTAAAGCTGGAAGACGGAGATTTTGACTATATCAACACAGGACGCGAGTCAAATACGGTTCTTGTTGTCAGTGAGGATGGAAAGACATTTGGATCAAAAAAAGAACTGATGAGAAATGTGGATTACCCGTCAGATCTGACTTGCCATGTGCGCGATCCAAAGGTGTGGAAAGACGGAGATATTTACTACATGATTCAGGGTGCACGTACAAAAGAAGATGTCGGACAGGCATTGATCTTCGAGTCAAAAGATAAGATTAACTGGAAGTTCAGAAGCCGTGTGGAATCAGAGAAACCGTTTGGTTATATGTGGGAATGCCCGGATTACTTTGAAGTAGATGGGACAAAAATTCTTTCTGCTTCTGTGCAGGGACTTGAAGGCGGAGTATGGGATGACAGAAATGTTTATCAGTCAGGATATTTCATGGTTGATGGAAATATTTTAGATGATTATAAACTTTCAGAATACATGCTTTGGGATTACGGATTTGATTTCTATGCACCGCAGAGTTTTGAGACTGAAGATGGAAGAAGGGTTCACATCAGCTGGATGGGAATGCCGGATTGTGAAGAATATACTAATCTGACGATCGCAGAAGGGTGGCAGCATTGTTTCACTTTCCCGAGAGAAGTGTTTGTGGAAGACGGCAAAGTTTGTCAGAGACCTGTCAGAGAATTACAGAAGAGGAAAACTTTTGTGGATAAGTCTACAGGAATGTTGAAAAAAGATGGATATAAAGTCTATGATGTGAATATCTCGGGCATTCAGAACAATGAATTCAGGACAGTGATTGATGAAGAATTGATTCTTGAGTACAAAAATGGAAGATTCGAGATGCATTTCACAAGTCAGGATAAAAATTCTGTATCTGCAGGAAGAGGAATGCGTTATGTTGATGTAGATAAAATTTCAAGTGTTGAAATTCTTGTGGATAAATCCTCTGTGGAAGTATTTGTAAATAATGGAGAGTATGTATTCACCACACGGTTCTATCCACAGAAAGACAGTCTTGCGGTAGAGGCTGCGGGAGCAGAGATCATGATGGAAGAGATTCGATAGTTGAAAGAAAATAGCCTCTGGACTATTGAAAAAAACTTTCAGTAGAATTATAATAACAATAGTCACAGATTCCCCACAGATGAAAGGTCTGTGGGGATTTTTGCGTTATGAATTCAAACAACCGGAGGATTTCCTTTATGATAAATTTTAAGAAATACGGAAAGCGCTGTCTGTCTCTTTTTCTGGCGGCATCTATGATATTAATGCCGGCAGTACAGACATTTGCTGAGGAAGAAACAGCGGCAGCCACAACAGATTCAACTCAGACAGCGGAAGAAGACAGGGAGACACAGCGTCAGAACTGTTATGCGATCGCACCGGATTCAAACAGTGTGGAGAACTGGCCACAGGGACCGGCAACTTATGCGGACTCTGCAATCGTTATGGATATGAACAGTGGGGCAGTTTTATATAGCAAGCAGATTGAAAAGAAGCATTATCCGGCGAGTATTACAAAACTTCTGACAACATTGGTTGCGTTGGACAATGCAGAGCTTACAGATACGGTAGAATTTTCCCAGGACAGTATCTCCTTTCTGGAATATGGCGATGCCCATATCGGCATGACACCGGGGGAGCAGATCAGTATGGAAGACGCGCTCTATGCCGTTCTTCTGGCATCGGCAAATGAGGTCTCTTATGCAGTAGCTGAGAGTGTTGGCAAGAAGATGGGTGGGGGTTATGACACATTTATTCAGGCGATGAATGATGAGTCAGAAAAACTTGGATGTACAGGTTCACACTGGACGAATGCGAACGGACTTCATGATGAACAACATTATACAACGGCGCATGATATGGCAAGAATTGGTGCAGCAGTTTATCAGAAGGAAGCGTTCCAGACAATTTCCCAATCGTTAAGCCATACGATTCCGGCAACGAATCTGGTGAATGAAGAACGTACTTTTCAGCAGAAGCACAAGATGCTCTGGCCACAGAATGATAATTACTATGAATACTGCAAGGGCGGTAAGACCGGCTACACAGATCAGGCAAGAACAACGCTTGTGACAATGGCAGATAACGGAGATATGCAGCTTGTTGCGGTTGTACTTTATGATTTTGGAAATGATGCTTATATAGATACTCGTGCCATGTTTGATTATGCTTACAGTAATTTTTCAAAAATATCTTTGAAGGATCAGAAGCTTCCGGAAGGTGTGAAGTCTTATGAAGACGAAGATGCTTATATCGTACTTCCGAAGAGTGCACAATTTTCTGATGTGAAAGCAGAAGTGAAGGAAGACAGCAACAAGGATGGATCCGGAACAGTAACATTTACTTATAAAGGGCAGGAAGTAGGCAGTGTGAAAGCTGCGATAGAAAAAACAGAGGAAAGCAGTGCAGCTGTTTTGGGAAAAAAGAAAGATAAGACAACTTCAACTGTCGTAACCGGGATTTCAAAGTTTATGAAAATTGTGATCGGAGTTGTAATTGCAGTTGTGATTTTATTGATTATCATTGTTGTACTTGCGAATTACCGGAAGCAGATAAGACGTCGCAGAAGAAAAAAAGGAAAAAGAAGAAATGCAAAGAGTGGTAATGTGAAAAGAAAGAAGAAACGCCGCAGATAAGAAAACAGAAATTTGCGAAAGAACGCTGAAAACAACGTTTTTTCGCACTTTTTTTATCATAATAAACCTTGACTAGAGCCAAGAATCTCTTTATAATAAGCCGTGTGTAGAAGTTCACAGGTAAAGCGATGACGGAGACAGTAGGATTTATCCGAACGTTACAGCGAGCCGGAGATGGTGGGAGTCCGGTGCAAGTAAGAGATTTTTGAAGATCACTCCAGAGCAGCAGTTCCTGAAACAGATGCAGAAAAGAGGTTTCTGCAGAAAAAGAGAGTAAGGACTGACGCGTGTCCGGCGTTAAAGGATACCATATGCAGGTCAGAAATCAGACCTAAGTATGATGTAACAGGTGGTTTAACGAGAGAAGTTCAGGCTTTCGTCCTATTACAGGACGGAAGCCTTTCTTTTTTTAAGAATCATAAAATAAACTCAGGAAAGGATAAGAACATGTATAAGAAAGTTTTAACTGACATGAACTTTGTCAGCCGTGAAAAAGAAGTTGAAAAGTTCTGGGATGATAATGAAATCTTCCAGAAAAGTATGGATGAAAAAGAAGGATGTCCGGATTATATTTTCTATGACGGACCTCCGACAGCAAATGGTAAACCGCATATCGGACACGTTTTAACTCGTGTTATTAAGGATATGATCCCGAGATACCGTACAATGAAAGGATATATGGTTCCAAGAAAGGCCGGATGGGATACACATGGTCTTCCAGTAGAGCTTGAAGTTGAGAAGCTTCTTGGTCTTGATGGAAAAGATCAGATTGAGAAATATGGTCTTGAACCATTTATCAAGAAATGTAAAGAGAGTGTATGGAAATACAAAGGAATGTGGGAGAATTTCTCCGGTACAGTTGGATTCTGGGCTGACATGGAGCACCCATATGTAACTTATGATAACAACTTTATTGAGTCTGAATGGTGGGCTCTGAAACAGATCTGGGATAAGGGACTCCTTTACAAAGGATTTAAGATCGTTCCTTACTGCCCGCGTTGTGGAACACCGCTTTCCGCACAGGAAGTTGCACAGGGATACAAGGATGTTAAGGAGCGTTCAGCAATCGTTCGTTTTAAAGTAAAAGATGAAGATGCATATATTCTTGCATGGACAACAACACCTTGGACACTTCCATCCAACCTTGCACTTTGTGTAAATCCGAAAGAAGATTACGCAAAGGTTAAGGCAGCAGACGGACATGTATATTATATGGCTTGCGCACTGCTTGATACAGTTCTTGGAAGACTTGCAGAAGAAGGCAAAGATGCTTATGAAATTCTTGAGACTTACAAGGGAACTGATCTGGAAGGAAAAGAGTATGAGCCGCTGTATCAGTGTGCAGCAGACGAGGCTGCAAAACAGCGCAAGAAAGCATTCTATGTTGTATGTGATGAATATGTAACTCTGACAGATGGTACAGGAGTCGTTCATATCGCACCAGCATTTGGTGAAGATGATGCGAATGTAGGAAGAAAATATGATCTTCCATTCGTACAGCTTGTAGATGAGAAGGGTGATATGGCAGAATCTACACCGTTCGCCGGTCTGTTTGTGAAGAAGGCTGATCCGGAAGTATTAAAGGATCTGGATGCAAGAGGACTTCTTTATGATGCACCGAAGTTCGAGCATAGCTATCCTCACTGCTGGAGATGTGATACTCCACTGATCTACTATGCACGTGAGTCCTGGTTCATCAAGATGACAGCAGTTCGCGAAGACCTGATCAGAAATAATAACACAATCAACTGGATTCCGGAAAGTATCGGTAAAGGACGTTTCGGTGACTGGATCGAGAACGTTCAGGACTGGGGAATCAGCCGTAACCGTTACTGGGGAACACCACTGAATATCTGGCAGTGTGAGTGTGGACATATGCACTCTATCGGAAGCATTGAAGAACTGAAATCAATGTCTGATAACTGTCCGGATGATATCGAGCTTCACCGCCCATACATTGATGCTGTAACAATCAAGTGTCCGGAGTGTGGTAAAGAGATGCACAGAGTACCGGAAGTTATCGACTGCTGGTTCGACAGTGGATCAATGCCATTTGCACAGCATCATTATCCATTTGAAAATCAGGATCTGTTTGAAAGACAGTTCCCGGCAGACTTTATTTCCGAGGCTGTAGACCAGACAAGAGGATGGTTCTACTCACTGCTTGCTATTTCAACACTGCTGTTCAACAAGGCTCCATATAAGAATGTTATTGTTCTTGGACATGTTCAGGATGAGAACGGACAGAAGATGAGTAAGTCTAAAGGAAATGCCGTTGATCCGTTTGATGCACTGGAGAAATACGGTGCAGATGCGATCCGTTGGTACTTCTACATCAACAGTGCTCCGTGGCTTCCGAATCGTTTCCACGGAAAGGCTGTTCAGGAAGGACAGCGTAAGTTCATGGGAACACTTTGGAATACTTATGCATTCTTCGTGCTTTATGCGAACATTGATAATTTTGATGCAACAAAATATACTCTGGAATATGATAAACTTCCGGTTATGGATAAGTGGATCCTCTCCAAGATGAACACAATGGTAAAAGATGTAGATTATAATCTTGGCAATTACAGAATCCCAGAGGCAGCACGTGTGCTTCAGGATTTCGTAGATGATCTGAGTAACTGGTATGTAAGAAGAAGCCGTGAGCGTTTCTGGGCAAAGGGAATGGAGCAGGATAAGATCAATGCTTACATGACTCTGTACACAGCTCTTGTTACAGTATCTAAGGCAGCAGCTCCGATGATCCCGTTCATGACAGAAGAGATTTATCAGAACCTGGTTCGTAGCATTGATAAGGATGCTCCGGAAAGTATTCATCTTTGTGACTTCCCAGAAGTTCATGAAGATCAGATTGACAAAGAACTTGAAAATAACATGGAACATGTTCTTGACCTTGTTGTTATGGGACGTGCATGCCGTAATGCATCCAACATCAAGAACCGTCAGCCGATCGGAAAGATGTTTGTGAAAGCAGACTTTGATCTTCCGGAATTCTATCAGGAGATCGTTGCAGACGAGCTGAATGTTAAAAATGTTAAATTTACAGATGATGTAAGAGACTTTACGTCTTATAGTTTTAAACCACAATTAAAGACAGTCGGACCGAAATATGGTAAGATGTTAGGTGCTATCAAAGCGGCGCTTAACGACATCGATGGAAATGCAGCAATGGATGAGCTCAACGCTACAGGTGCACTCAAACTGGATGTAAACGGACAGGAAATTGAACTTTTCAAGGAAGATCTTCTGATCGATACAGCACAGATTGAAGGATATGAATCTGTAAATGACAACGGAATCACAGTTGTTCTCGATACAAACCTGTCACCAGAGCTGCTGGAAGAGGGATTTGTACGTGAGATCATCAGCAAGATCCAGACAATGAGAAAAGAAGCTGATTTCGAAGTTATGGACAGAATCAAAGTTACATACGAGGGTAGTGAAAAGGCAGAAGCTGTCTTCGAAAAGAACAATACACTGATCGCAGGTGAGGTACTTGCGGATGAAGTTGTAAAAGCACAGCCGGCTGGCTACGTGAAAGAATGGAAGATCAACGGCGAAGCGGTTACAATGGGTGTTGAGAAAAAAGGAGAGTAATAAACATGTTCAGTAAAAGATTCGAGAAAAAGGCTTTTAAAGCGGCAGTAAAGGATAACGTTAAGACACTTTATAGAAAAACAATCGATGAGGCTACACCGCAGCAGCTATTCCAGGCAGTATCCTATGCAGTCAAAGATGTTATTATCGATGATTGGATTGAGACACAGAAAAGATATGATGAGACAGACGCCAAGACAGTATACTATATGTCAATGGAGTTCCTTATGGGACGTGCACTTGGTAACAACCTCATCAATATGACAGCATATAAAGATGTAAAAGAAGCACTGGAAGAGATGAATATTGATCTGAACGTGATTGAAGACCAGGAGCCGGATGCGGCTCTTGGAAATGGTGGTCTTGGACGTCTTGCAGCATGTTTCCTTGATTCTCTTGCAACACTGAACTATCCGGCATACGGATGTGGAATCCGTTACCGTTATGGAATGTTCAAACAGAAAATCAAAGATGGATATCAGGTGGAGGTTCCGGACAACTGGCTGAAAGAAGGAAATCCATTTGAAATTCGCCGTGAAGAGTACGCAAAAGAAGTACGCTTTGGCGGAAATATCCGTTTTGAGAAAGACCCTGCAACAGGTAAAGATATATTTATTCAGGAGAATTACGAGTCTGTTATGGCAGTTCCATATGATATGCCGATCGTTGGATATGGTAATCATGTAGTAAATACACTGCGTGTATGGGATGCAAAACCGATTACAGACTTCAAACTTGATGAGTTTGACAGAGGTAATTATCACAAAGCAGTAGAGCAGGAGAACCTTGCAAAATTGATCGTTGATGTCCTTTATCCAAACGATAACCATTATTCAGGAAAAGAGCTTCGTTTGAAACAGCAGTATTTCTTTATTTCTGCAAGTCTTCAGGCTCTGATTGAGAAATATAAGAAAAAACATGGAGACATCAGAAAACTGTACGAGAAAGTTGTTATTCAGATGAACGATACACATCCGACAGTTGCGGTTCCGGAGCTGATGCGTCTTTTGATCGACGTAGAAGGATTAAGCTGGGAAGATGCATGGGAAGTTACAAGCAAGACCTGTGCTTATACAAACCATACAATCATGGCAGAGGCACTTGAGAAATGGCCAATCGACCTGTTCTCTAAATTGCTTCCACGTATTTACCAGATTGTACAGGAGATTGATCGTCGTTTCCTGATCAAGGTTCGTGAGATGTATCCGGGAAATGAAGAGAAAGTCCGCAAAATGGCAATCCTTATGAACGGACAGGTTCGTATGGCGAACATGGCAATTGTTGCAGGATTCTCTGTAAACGGTGTTGCACAGCTTCATACAGAAATTCTTGAGAAACAGGAGCTGAAAGATTTCTATCAGATGATGCCTGAGAAGTTTAATAACAAGACAAACGGAATTACACAGAGACGTTTCCTTGCACATGGAAATCCGCTCCTTGCTGATTGGATCACAGATAAGATCGGTGACGGATGGATCACAGATCTGTCTCAGATCGCAAAACTGAAACCGCTTGTAGAAGATGAAGATGCAAGACGTGAATTTATGGAAATTAAATATCAGAATAAAGTCCGCCTTGCGAAATATATCAAAGAGCATAACGGAATCGATGTAGATCCTCGCTCTATCTTTGACATTCAGGTAAAACGTCTGCATGAGTACAAACGTCAGCTGTTAAATATCCTGCACATTATGTATCTGTATAATCAGATTAAAGAGCATCCGGAGATGTCCTTCTATCCGAGAACATTTATCTTCGGAGCTAAGGCAGCAGCAGGATACCTTCGTGCGAAAGAGACAATCAAACTGATCAACTCCGTAGCAGATGTTGTAAATAACGACAGAAGCATCAACGGAAAGCTGAAAGTTGTATTTATCGAAGACTACAGAGTATCCAATGCAGAGATTCTTTTCGCAGCAGCAGATGTCAGCGAACAGATCTCAACAGCTTCCAAAGAGGCATCCGGTACAGGTAACATGAAGTTCATGCTGAATGGTGCACCGACACTTGGAACAATGGACGGAGCAAACGTAGAGATCGTTCATGAAGTTGGAGAGGAAAATGCATTCATCTTTGGTCTGAGCTCACAGGAAGTAATCAATTACGAGAACAATGGCGGATACAACCCGACAGATATCTATTTCAATGATTGGGAAGTTAAACGTGTGGTAGATCAGCTGATGGATGGAACCTACTCAAACGGTGATCACAACATGTATATCAATCTGTATAACTCACTGCTCAATACACAGTGTACAGACAAAGCAGATACTTACTTCATTCTGAAAGACTTCCGTTCTTATGCAGATGCACAGAAGAGAGTAGAAGAAGCTTACAGAGATCAGCAGAGATGGTCTAAGATGGCAATGATGAACACAGCATGCAGCGGTAAGTTCACATCTGACAGAACAATCGAGGAGTATGTGCGTGATATCTGGCATCTGGAGAAGGTTGAAGTTCCATCAGGACAGGACCTTTTCGAATAAGCAATTACACGGAGAATGAACCAGATAAGTTCTAAAATAGGACAGCCTTCCATACAATAGAGTATGGAGGGCTGTTTTTATGCGTGATACAATTAGAAATAAAATAAAGTTATTTTTTGCATTTCTTATCATACTGTTTTTACTTCCTTACATCATTTCTGTTTTTATAAACGGAAAAAATGCGGTGCAGGGAGCTGACAGCGATAATGCATCTGTGTATCTCGCAGAAATGCTCGCAGGAGAAACAGATAGTGGATGTGAAATAGAAGCATTGAAGGCACAGGCGGTTGTTCTACGTACAGAGTTGTACAGAACAGAGAAAGAAAAGCAGACTCTTTTGGATAAATGTCTGACGCAGACTCAGATGAAGAAAAAGTGGGGGACAAAATACGAAGAGAATTTGAAAAAATGTCAACAGGCAGCACAGGAAACAAAAGGAATTGTACTGTGGTATCATGAGACCTTTGCATGGACACCGTTTCATCAATCCAGTAATGGAAAGACCAGAGATGTGCAGGAGGTACTTGGGAATGCAGATTATCCGTACATCACAGCAAAAGAATGTCCGCTTGACAAGGCGGCAGAAGATGAAATTCAGGTACATTTGATAGAATATAAAGAGATACAAAAGAGATGTAGAGAATTCCTTGTGGCAGAGGAACAGAAAAAAGCAGAAAATGGGTATGGATACGAAGATTTTGAAATTCAGGAATGGGATTCTTCCGGTTATGTCAGAAAAATGAGGATTGGAGAGACGATATGTACAGGAGATCAGTTCCGTGATGCACTGAAACTTCCTTCGAGTTCATTTTCTTTTTATGAAAGTCCGTATGGATTAAAAATTGCAACTGTTGGAAAAGGGCACGGATTCGGAATGAGTCAGTGGACTGCACAGGAAATGGCAAAGGATGGGAAAAATTATGAAGAGATCCTGCAATTTTTTTACGAAGGAACAGAACTACACCACATAGATGAATAAGATCGATCATTTCAGGCAATGCTATAGCCAGAGGTGATGATTATGAATAAAAATGAAAGACCGGCCTTTTTGAAAGGAAAGGGAGCTGCAGTTGGCGCAGTACTTTGTTTTGTTGCGGTAATTACAATGGTTGGAAGCTACACATACAATCATTACAAAAAAGACATGGAGCAGCAGATCAAAGATGCGCAAACAACAGCAGAACAGCTTACAGAAGATGATAGTACATTGGCGAATACAGATGATATTCTTCCTACAGACACAGATTCAGAAGAGGATAATGAAGAAAACCAGGAATCCCAAAAGGATGTTCAGCAAGAGAATGAAAACAGTATGGAGAATGGAAATACATCCACAGAGGAAATTCAAAGCACAGCATCTTCAAATACACAGAATGTGTGGTTTACTCAGGAAAGCACACTTGCCTGGCCGGCAAGCGGAGCAACACTTTTGAGTTTTAGTATGGATCATACAGTATATTTTCCAACATTGGAGCAGTATAAATATAATCCTGCACTGATTATTGGTGGAACGCAGGGAGAAGTAATCCACGCAGCGGCAGCAGGAGTTGTAGAGAGTATTGAACAGACTGCCCAGACAGGAACTACTGTGACACTTGATATGGGAAATGGGTATACTGCGGTTTATGGCCAGCTGGATGAAGTGGCGGCAGCAGTTGGAGATTATATTGCAGCCGGAGAGGAAGTGGGAACACTGAATTCACCGACGAAATATTATAGTGTCGAAGGACCAAATTTATATTTTGAAATTATGAAAGACGGGGCGCCGGTTGACCCCATGAATTTTATGGAGTAAAGTTGTATTTGTCTGGATAAAATGATGGATTCAAAAGTTTGATTACGGGTGCAGGATCAATACTATATTGTATTGGATATAGGAAAAAATTTAAGAAAAGTTTTCCTGATAATATAGTATTGGTCTTGGATAAGGGATTCAAGATATAGTAAATAACATGCATCGAAAGAGTAATGCGGGAGATAGCAGAGGTGAGTTTTTGAATTATACATATATGCTAAAATGTAGTGACGGAACATTATACACGGGTTGGACAAATGATCTGGAAAAACGTGTGGAGGCGCACAATTCCGGGAAAGGCGCGAAATATACGAAGGCACGGCGGCCTGTTGAATTGGCTTATTATGAGGAATTTGAGACAAAAGAACAGGCAATGAAGCGGGAATATGCGATTAAGCAATTAGGGAGAAAAGAGAAACAGAAACTCATTGCCGGCAAAAAAGTTAAATTATCAGATGAAAGAAAAGAGAAAGAAGATTAAAAAACTGCCCATCGGGAATGGAACATTTCCTTCCTAATGGGCAGTTTTATCACAGCAGAAGCGATCGCTTCTGCTGATAAGGTTTGTTTAAATTAGCCGAAGTATCTCTTAAGCAGTCCTTCGAAAGCTTTTCCGTGTCTAGCTTCGTCGCGAGCCATCTCGTGTACTGTGTCGTGGATTGCATCCAGGTTAGCAGCTTTAGCTCTCTTTGCAAGATCGAATTTACCTTCTGTAGCACCGTGCTCAGCATCAACTCTCATCTCAAGGTTTTTCTTTGTGCTGTCTGTTACAACTTCACCAAGAAGTTCAGCGAATTTTGCAGCATGCTCTGCTTCTTCGTAAGCAGCTTTTTCCCAGTAAAGTCCGATTTCCGGATATCCTTCTCTGTGAGCAACTCTTGCCATTGCAAGGTACATTCCTACTTCAGAGCATTCTCCTGCGAAGTTTGCACGAAGATCTGCAAGAATATCTTCGCTGACACCCTGTGCAACGCCTACAACGTGCTCAGCAGCCCATACTTTGTCTCCTTCCTGCTCTTTAAACTTGGAAGCTGGTGCGTGACAGACTGGACATTCAGCCGGTGCAGCATCTCCTTCGTGAACATAACCACATACTGTACATACAAATTTTTTCATAATGATAATCTCCTTTTTCTTATTAATTTTTTTATAACTTAAGACTTCCTAATGCAGTCACTGCATTCTCCATAAAACAAAGTGGAACTTGAAGTAATGATTCCATCGAAATTCTCCCCGGCCAGCCGGTTCACTTCTTCAATACTCTTCATATCCAGTTCCAGATCCAGTAACCGTCCACAGCTTGTACAGAGAAAATGATTGTGGGGAATAACATTTCCGTCAAATCGATCTCCGCCGTCAGGTGTAGGGATCTTGATCGCTTCGCCGATATCTGTCAGCAGATTCAAATTCCGGTAGACAGTACCAAGACTGATATTAGGAAAATCCTCTTTGACATGCAGATAAACAGTGTCGGCAGTGGGATGCTCTTTTGTTGAAGCGAGATAATGCTTGATAGCTTCTCTTTGTCGGCTATATTTAATTGCAGCCATAGATTCACCTCTTTCTAAAATTGAATCAATAACGATAACGATTACTGTAATTAGAATATAACTTATATTTTAAAATTTGTCAATA
>OKTF01000985.1_pt1 | contig 16309 bp, 5 predicted proteins | sample 1606461 | NCBI WGS metagenome assembly OKTF01 (sample SAMEA3879599, study PRJEB24766) | human gut metagenome | biome: human-associated habitat; feature: feces | place: USA | collected 1985/1987 | reverse complement strand
GACTTCAAGTACACTTGAAGTGATAAAATAATGATGAAGGTAAACATTTTACTATATGTAAAACTGTCAAACTCATTCAAAAAGGAGGAAAAGGGATATGAAACAAAAAAAACTGTTGTCTGTTTTACTCGCAGGAGCGATGGTCGTAAGCGGCGGCAGCATTTCTGGTCTGGAGGGGATTATACCGGAAGTAGTCGCAGCAGCATCTTCTACGGAACGGACAGCCGGGGGTATTTCAGGTGAACCGCGAGGCGGCAAGATCGACCTTTTACAGCTTTGATACAGCAGAAAAGGCAAAAGCGAAAGACCGGACGAAATCTTCATTTTACCAGCTTTTAAATGGAGATGACTGGAAATTCAGCTGGGCAGTCAAACCGGCAGACCGTATCGGTGCAAAAGATGCCAATTTTAACCAGAAAGATTACGATGACAGCAGCTGGGATAACATTACCGTTCCAAAGAGCTGGCAGACCTATGTAAATAAAGACGGTTCCTGGAAATACGATCCGGTGATCTATTCCAACCAGAACTATCCGTGGATGAATGCAGAAGGAAAAGCTTATAACAAGTACAAAGTAGGCGATGCCCCGACAGAGTGCAACCCGGTCGGAACATACCGCAAGACCTTTACAATCGATTCAAGCTGGAAAGACCGCAACGTTTTTATCAACTTCGAAGGTGTTGGTTCTGCCATGTATCTGTGGGTAAACGGCAAATACATCGGATATGCAGAAGACAGTTTTACAAGAGATGAATTTAATATTACCGATGCACTTGATTTTTCAGAAGGAAACGAGAACGTGATTACCGTAGAGGTTTACCGCTGGTCCGACGGAAGCTACATCGAGAACCAGGATATGGTAAGACTTTCCGGTATCTTCCGTGATGTCTACCTGACATCCAAAGATGACGTGGAAATCCGTGATTATACGGTAGTTACCGATCTGGATGACACTTACACAGATGCAGACCTGAATGTCGATGTGGATGTACGCAATCTTTCCGCAGAGGATGTGAGCGGATGGAGTGTAGAAGGAAACCTCTACGACAGCGAAGGCAAGCTGGTGACAACCACACCGCTCACCGGAACAGTTACTTCTTTTGACAGCGGGACGAAAGAAGCAAAAGTAAGCCTCACACAGCACATCACCGATCCGGAAAAATGGAGTGCAGAGAAACCGAACCTCTACAACCTGGTTCTGGAACTGAAAAAAGACGGTGTGACAAAAGAAGCGACACAGACCGATGTCGGCTTCCGTGAAGTGGAGATCACCGATGCAAATACAGACGATGCAAGACTTCGTGTAAACGGTAAGGTTATTACGATCACCGGTGTGAATCGTCATGAGAACGATCCGCAGGATGGATGGTATCTGACGGAAGAAGACATGAGAAAAGACATTGAGCTGATGAAAGAGCTGAACATCAATGCCGTTCGTACTTCTCATTATCCGAATGATCCGACTTTCTACAAACTCTGTGACGAGTATGGTATCTATGTGATGGATGAGGCAAACGTAGAGTCTCACAACGGACGAAGCCAGTACAAAGTGCCGGGAAGCCTTCCGGGATATGTTCAGGCAGCAGAAGACCGTGCCATCAATATGCTGGAGCGTGACAAAAACTATCCATGTGTTATCATGTGGTCACCTGGAAATGAGACGGGAGCCGGTGATTCCCTTCAGGCAGAGTCGTTCACTATCAGGGCTGGAATGATAATGCAGGCGTAGATGTATGGTCCAACATGTATCCGAACATTGGAAAACAGGTTAAAAATTCAAAGAAACCATATCTGATGTGTGAATACCTGCATGCAATGGGCAACAGCTGCGGCGGTATGAAAGAATACTGGGAAGAAATCCGTGCCAACGGCATCCTGCAGGGTGGATTTATCTGGGATTTCGTAGATCAGAGCTATAATACACCGATTCTGGATTCTGACGGAAACTGGGATGGAAAGAGCACTTACTGGGGCTATGACGGTGACTGGAACCACGGAACTTACACCGATGCAGACGGAAATACCAAGGACTATTCTTCCTGGAAATCTGGAAATACGGACTTCTGTGTCAACGGTATCGTATCTCCGGACCGTACGCTCCAGCCAGAAGCTTATGAAGTAAAGCGTATTTACCAGGCACTGCAGATGCAGCTCAAGGATCTGGCTTCCAGGACTGTTACGATCAGCAACGAATGGATCGATACCAATGCAAATGAATATACCATGAAATGGGAAGTTGTGAAGAACGGAACTTCCGTAGAAAATGGAACGATGGATGTGGATATCCCGGCAGGTGAAAGCAAAGATGTTGTGATCCCGTTCACCACACCGACCGATGCGGCAGCAGGTGATGAATATTTCCTGAATATTTCATTCGTAACAAAGAGTGACGATCAGTTCACCTGGGCAGACAAAGATTTTGCACAGTTTGAACTGGATTTCGCAGGAACCGATGCAGCAGTGGAAGCCGTAGACACTTCCAAACTGGAAGATATCAAGACATTTGAAGAAACCGATGGTGATGTAAAAGTAGCAGGCGATAACTGGTCGGTTTCCTTTGATAAGAAAACCGGTGAGATGACTTCTTATCAGTCAAACGGAAAAGAAATGATTGCAGAAGGCATTGAGCCGAACTACTGGAGAGCTTCTACGGATAATGATAAAAAAGAATCCGTGGATGCAAAATGGAAAACAGCAAATGAGAACGTTCAGATCGATGAAGTGAGCGTTAATAAAGAAAACAAAGTGGTTTATGTTTCCGTAGCACGTACACTGAAAAACTGTGCGGATTCCAAAGACCGCATCACTTATGCAATCTATGCAAACGGTGAGATCGTTGTAAAAGCAACCATGGCTCCGAACTCCAACATGAGCAACCTTCAGAGAGTCGGCACACGCCTGCAGCTGGCAGCCGGACTGGACAACCTGACCTGGTATGGCCGCGGCGAGTCGGACAGCTACAGCGACAGAAAGACCGGATACGATGTCGGTGTATGGAACAGCACCGTAGATGAACAGTTTACCAATTATGTTTACGCTCAGGAAACCGGAAACAAGACCGATGTCAGATGGATGGCAGTAACCGATGCAGACGGTGACGGACTGCTGGTTGACGCACAGGATCACCTGCTGGAGATGAGTGCACTGAACTGCACACAGGAAGCACTGGAAGCAGCAAAACATCCGTATCAGATCGAACGCACAGACAATACCGTTCTGACGATCGATTATGCACAGATGGGACTTGGAACCGCAAGCTGCGGACAGGCAACCCTTTCCAAATATCTGCTTGGAACAGGTAAAACTTACAGCTATACTTACCGCCTCAAACCGATCAGCAAATCTACAAGCGAAGAGCTGATGACAGAGAGCAAAAAGAATTATGCAGATGAAACCGCACTGCTGAACGGCATCAAGATCGGTGACCAGGAACTGGATGGATTTGATAATGACATCACATCTTACAGTGTAAACGTTTCTTCCCTGTCCGGAACAGTTCCGGAGATCACAGCGGAAGCAGTATCCGAAGATGTAAAAGTTGAGGTCACAAAACCGGAAAGTCTTCCGGGCACAGCAACCGTAAAAGCAACCGCAAAGAGCGGATTTAGCAGAACTTACACGATCGAGATCAAGAATGATACTTCCATTCAGCTCTCAGATCTTGGATACGATACTGCAAGAAGTACATCCGGATACAACGGAATCCATGTAAACGAGGACAATGCAGGTACAGAACTTGACCTCTATGTGGAAGGCAAACGTACAAAATTTGAAAAAGGATTTGGTGTCAATGCCGATTCCGCACTGTATTTCGATGTTTCCAAACTGAATGCAACACGCCTTCAGGGTTATGTCGGAATCGATGCTCATAAAGCAAAAACACAGGATGGAGCGTATCCGATCATCAAACTGGACGGCAAAGAAGTATGGAAAGGCGAGCTGATGAAACATGGTCAGAACGCACAGTACTTCGATATCGAGATCCCGGCAGGAACAAAGGAAATCTGCCTGTATGCAGACAAAAATGTCAAAGACGGACACGATATGGTGAGCTGGTGCGATACCAAGGTTCAGTTAAGCACAGAAGAACTGACGACAGCATCCCTGACCTTAAAAGAAGATGCAGCAGTCAGAATGGATCGTTCTGCAAATATTCTTTATAATGTTCCGGCAGGCATGACAAAAGCACAGCTCTTTGAAATGTTTGAGCTTGGCGAGGGTGAAACCTTATCAATGGAAGATCCGTACAATGCATCCTTTGACGAAGACGGAGCACCGGTAGCAACCGGATATCTCGTAAAACTTCGCAAAGACGGTACGGTAGCAGATACCGTAACCATGGCAGTAAACGGTGATGTGGACGGAAGTGCAAACGGAACACTGGATATCGCTGATATCAATATGCTCCGTGAAGTACTGGCAGGCAATGCAACATTCGATGCAGTCAATACTTATGCAGCCGATGTAAACGGTGACGGAAAAGTAGATCTTGCCGATCTGGCAGCACTGAAAGTACTGGCAGGAATCGGAACAGACATCGACGGTGCAAAAGAAGCAGCAACCGTAAAATTAACGGCAAAAGATAACACAGCACAGGAAAACGGAACTGTAGAAGTGACAGGAAGCATTTCCCAGACATCCGAGAGCAGCAGTTCTGCAATGATGGCAGGAAGCTTCACACTGAAATACGACACAGTAGCTTATAAATTTAACAGCATCGCACTGGCAGACGGTGTGGAAGGAAATATTTCCGTAAAAGAAACAGCAGACGGTGTGCAGGTAGTTTACGATCTGACAAAAGCAGTTGCAGCACAGGCAGATCTGTTCAAAGCAAGCTTCAACCTGAACGAAAATGCAGAAAAGAAAGAGACAAGTTTCTCCATTGAAAATCTGACGATTTCCGGAAAAGATGCACAGATCGATGCTTCCGCAGAAGAAGTAAAAGTAACACCGGCAGGCGGAAAAGATGTAACACCGTCTACTGACCAGAAATATGTATACTTAACCGCAAAAGTAGACGAAGCAAACGGAGTATACGGAACCGATACCGAAAAATCCGATAAATACGGTCTGTTATACATGGACGTGGCAAATTCCTCATCCGGATGGGGCGGATTCCATGTCAACGAGTACGATGGCGGCACAAGTACAAACAAAGGCGAACTGAGCATGAACGTTGACGGTGCACGCAAAGTCTTTGCACAGGGCTTAAGTGCAAATACCGATGCAACTCTGACCTTTGATTTAAGCGGTATCAAAGCAGAACGCTTTGAAGGTTATGTGGGTATCGACTATACAAAATCAACCAAGACAAATCGTGATGGTGCAAACTTTATCTTCTATAAAGACAGTATCAGCGAAGAGAATAAACTGGCAGAGAGCGGTGTGATCCTTCAGCCGGACAATGCAAAACTGATGAACGTTGATCTGACAGGCGTAGAGAAACTGATCATCTACATCGATAAAGTCGGCGGAAAGAATGATGACTGCGTAGACATTGCAGATGCAAAAGTTTATGTAAAAGAAGACGATAACACACCGGATCAGCCATCCAAAGACGAACTGGAAGAAATCAAAAACCAGGCAGTCGCAGCAAAGAACGATGCTGAGACCGCAGCAAAAGCCGCAGAAGCAGCAAAAGCAGATGCAGAAGCAGCAAAGGCAAAAGCAGAAGAAGTAAAAGCAGCCGCAGAAGAAGCAAAGAAAGCCGCAGAAGAAGCAAAGGCAGCAGCCGATGTTGACAAAGCAGCAGCAGAGGCAGCCCAGGCAAAAGCAGAAGTTGCACAGAAAGCAGCAGAAACTGCAGAAGAAGAGGCAAAGAAAGCACAGACCGCTTCCGAAGCAGCCCAGGCAAAAGCAGAGGCAGCACAGAAAGCCGCAAAAGAAGCAGAGGATGCAGCAAAGAATTATGCAAACGATGCAGAAGCAGCAAAAACAGCCGCGGAGGCAGCCAAAACAACAGCTGAAAATGCAAAAAAGGATGCTGAGACCGCAGCAAAAGCAGCAGAAGCAGCCAAAGACTCCGTAAGTGCACAGAAAGGCCTTGCAGAGGCAGCCGCAGGTGCTGCAAAGGCAAGTGCGGATGCAGCGAAAGCAGCCCAGGCAAATGCAGAAGCCGCAGCGAAAGCAGCCGAAGAAGCACAGAAGAAAGCAGAAGAGATCCTTGCAAAAGCCCAGAAAGAGGCGGAAGAAAAGAGAGCCGAAGCACAGAAACAGTTAGAAGAAGTGCAGGCAATGCAGAAACGTCTGGAGAGCCAGCTGGCTAAGACAGAATTTGCAGCTAAGAAAGTGAAAGTAAAAGCTGTCAAAGGTGTTAAGAAGTCTGTGAAAGTCAACTGGAAGAGCGTAGAAGGAGCAGACGGATACGTGATCGAGTACGCTAAGAAAGCAAACTTCAAAGGCAAAAAGACCGTTACCGTTTCCGCTTCCAGGAAAGCAAAAACGATCAAGAGACTTTCCGCAAAGAAAACGTACTATGTAAGAGTCAAAGTATACAAAGTAGTGGATAACGAGAAAGTTTACACCGCTTACAGTGCAAAGAAGAAAGTACGCACAAAATAAAATATAAGAAATAAAAAGCCGGCATTGCACAGTGTTTAAATGTTGGCATCCAAAAGACAGAGCACGTGACGGAATTGCTGCCGTCATGGTGCATCTGTCTTTTTGTCTTTTGTCCGGCATTCTTCAGATCAGATGTGAGATGATGTTCACTTTTGCAGGCTGTGGGATGCAATATTCCATCTGCTCTGACAGATTGAAAAAAGAGAAAAAATATTATATCATGGTATTAACAATATCGGGAGAAGGGAAAGTGGCTATGAAAAAGTTTTTGGGACGATTTTTTCTGCTTTTTATGATGATTTTGCTGATCGGGGGATGTGCACGGCAGAAAGAAACGGAAAATGTAATGAAAAAATCCGACAATCAGGAGAAGGTCATGCGATATGTCAATTACAGCAGGTTTTCGGGGGACGGGATCAATCATCTGAAATTAAAAAGCAGTGCGGAGCAGACGATTGCCTGTTATCTGCTGGAGGGGCTGATGCGGATCTATCAGTATGAACTTCAGTATGGCATGGCGGATCGCTATGAAATTTCGGAGAATCAGAAGGTTTATACGTTTTATCTGCGGGATGATGCCTGTTACAGTGACGGTATGCCTGTCACGGCAGGCGATTTTCTTCGGGCTTTTCAAAGGCTGATGGAGCCGGAGAATTTTAATTCTTATGCAGCGATCATAAAAAATGCAGAAGATATTTATCAGGGAAAAAAGAAAATCGAAGAATTGGGCGTGACGGTGCTGGATGAGAAAACGCTTCAGATCGAACTGGAGCATCCGCAGGTTCAGTTTTTGCAGCTTCTGGCACTTCGAAGTTTTGCACCGATAAGAGAAGATGCAGCAGAAATATTGCGGCCGGAAGACTGCAACGGACCGTTTACCCTGGAAACGTGGAGTGAAGATCTGGTAGGTATGAAAAAGAATCCCTATTGCTGGGAGCGGGACAATATCAAACTGGATAAAGTGGAAGCCGTGTGTCTGGAGTCATCCGATGAAGCATACGAAAGATTTGTAAAAGGAGAGGTCGATGTGATGCCGATCCCGTTAAAAGGAGCGGAAAAATACAGTGCCGGAATTCAGAAAAAAGTGATGACCGGGATTTGTGAAAGTCTTTATCTGGATCTGCAGACCGAAGGACCTTTGCAGTGCAGGGAATTTCGCCAGGCGTTAAATTATGCACTGAACCGGGTAGAATACAAAGAAAATATGGACAGTGATTTTCTTGTGCCGAATGCACGTTATGTTCCGGAAAACGGCCTCGGAATTTTGAAAACTTACACAGAGAATTATCAGGATCTGCCATGTACAAAATACGGAAATCAGAAGCTTGCAGAAGAAAAGCTCGGCGAAGCACTCAAAAAAATGAATATTTCCGGAGCGGAAGATGTAAACATCAGGTTGCTGGTCAATGATGATCCATGGAGCATACAGGAAGGAACGGAAATCAAACGCCAGTGGGAGAAAAAACTTGGAATCTCGGTGGAACTGGAAACGGCAACCGGAGATGCATTCTGGGCAGAGAAAGACAACGGCACGGTTACGCTCACGGGCGTTATCGCAGAATATGCAGATATGATGGCGTATCTGCAGAGCTGGAATTACGATTATACCTATGGAGAAGAGGGAAATCAAAGTGATACGGTGCAGAAATGTTTAAGAGATGCCGAGAGGCAGACGGATGAACAGATCAGACTTAGTACCTTATATAAAGCGGAGAAAGCACTGATGGAAGATGTGCCGATGATCCCGCTGCAGCTTCGAAAAGAAAGCCTGTTACTGAACCGGAATCTGACCGGTTTTGAGACAAGCATGAATCTTGCAGGTGGAGGATATGAGTTTTTATATGCGGATTTTAAATAGAACAGAAAAAAATCGAAGGTTTCTTTTTCTTGCTGCGGTGTTTGCTGTATGTACTGCAGCAATGCTGACCGTTCTCATGATGCCGCAGAAACAGGTGGTCTGTAAAGGAGAAGCAGATTTCAAACAGTTTGGACTGCAAAGCGGAAAAGCAGTCGATCTGTGCGGAGAATGGGAGTTTTTTGAACAGAAATTCATTGCTACGGAGCTGGATGAAGAGCAGGTTTTCGGGAAGTTTGTCAGGGTGCCTTCTTATATGCCCCGAAAAAATGCAGGGATGTTCAACTGGGGAAGTTACCGTGTAAAACTGAAAAACTGTCCGCCGCAGTTTGACGTTTCTGTGAGCCTGAAAGGTATGCCGGCGGCTTATCGGATTTATCTGAATGGAAAATGTATTGAAAAAAGCGGAGTAGTTTCTTCCAATCCGGACGCACTGAAAGTCAGCAGGGATACATCGATCAGGACGACCATTACGCTTCAGTCTTCGGAATGTGATCTGATCATAGAAACAGCGGGATATCTGCTTCCGGGGTTGTCTTTTACACCGCGGATCCAGGAGGAAAGCGTGTGGAGTGAACAGTATGACCGTTATCATACCTGGATGATCCTGTTGCTTGGCATGCATATGTTGTTTTTATGTTCTTATTTATTGCAGCTGAAGATCACGCCGGACAGCGGTTACAGCAGAAGTGTTTTTCTGGTGCTGTTCTTATTGGCCATCCGTATGATCTATTCCGATGCAGCGTTTTCGGCAGTCATAGGCGGGACTTTGAAATATTATGATCTGATTCTGTTTTCTGTATGCGTGATGGAAAGTCTGGTCTGGGAATTTCTTCTGAAAAACGGTTATAAAAAAGACCGGCAGAAAAAAGATTTCGGAATTCGGGAAGGGATTCTGATCACCGGTGTCATTGTGATGAGCCTTGCAGCTTTTGAAGGGATTTTATCATGGAAACTGACCATGGACGTGTGTGTCTGGCTGGTACTGCTGATCCGCTTTGCAGGGTATCGCAAAAAAGAAGAAATATCCGGAGAAGATATGATCTGGGAAATAGGCATATTGCTTTTGTATACTGGGATCGTATTGTCAGATTTTGCACATATCGGCATGCTTCCTTATAGTGGAGGTATTTTCATGCTTGTCGGAGTGATCGCTTTTGATCTGAGTGTCAATGTCATTGACCGCTGGCGTATGAATAAAATTCAGCAGAGGGCACTGGAGGCGGCGAAGATTGAGCAGAAGCTCCAGGAAGCCCGGCTGGAGCTTGCACTGCATCAGATCAAACCGCATTTTTTGCAGAATGCCCTGATGTCGATCAAAGTGCTCTGCCGGACGCGTCCGAAAGAGGCAGAACAGGCGGTCTACGATTTTGCCGTATTTTTGCGGGGAAATATGAATGCACTGGAATCTGCAGAGATGATTCTGTTTCGGGAAGAATGTAAGACGATCGAGCGGTATCTGCACATTGAAAAGATGCGTTTTGGGGAGCGTCTTCAGGTTCAGTGGGATCTTCAGGAAGAAAAGTTCCAGATACCGCCGCTGACGATCCAGCCGCTGGTAGAAAATGCGGTATGTCACGGAATCTGCCAGAAGATGGAGGGCGGCACCGTACAGATCCGAAGTTTTCGAAAAAACGGAGAAATCTGTGTTCAGATCCTGGATGACGGGGCAGGATTTGACACCGAAAAACTGAAAGATGCGGACGGGATTGCCATAAGAAATCTGAAGCTGCGTCTGAAAGAATTTCTAAATGCGGATCTTGAGATTGAGAGCAGAAAAGGAGAAGGGTGCAGGCAGACAATACATATTCCATGGGAGGAGACAGAAGATGAAAATTATTCTGATAGATGATGAACCATTGATCCTGGAAGAATTAAGCTATTTATGTGAAAAACACAAAGATATTGAAATTTGCGGAAAATTTGTAAACCCAAAGCAGGCATTGCAGTACGTTGCCGGGCATCCGGTGGATTTTGCATTTTGTGATATCAGGATGCCGGGGATCACGGGACTGGAACTGCTGGATCAGATGCACAAAGAAAAACCGGATCTTCAGGCAGCGTTTGTCACAGCATATGACCAGTACGCATTTGATGCCTATCAGCTGGATGCCTGCGATTATCTGCTGAAGCCGTTTGGACAGGAAGAGGTGGACCGTGCACTGGATAAAGCAAGAAGGCTGGTAAGAACGGAACAAAAAGATGAAATGCAGCTGGAAATCCACACGTTTGGCAGATTTGATCTGTTTTTAAACGGTCATGCGATTGATTTTAGCAGCAGAAAAGCAAAAGAACTGCTTGCACTTCTTGTGGCGAGACGGGGCGGCATTGTGGAAATGGAATTTGCCGTGGATCTGTTATGGGAAGAAGAACCGTTCAGTGAACAGGTGAAAGGACGTTTCCGAAAAGCAGTGATGAACCTGAAAAATACACTGCGGGATCATGGACTTCTCTGGATGCTTCACAGCGAGCGTGGACGAATGTATCTGGAGACAAAGGGCGTTTCCTGTGATTATTATGAACTGATGGAAGGGCAGATCCATGCAGCGGAAAAATTTTCAGATGAATTTATGGCACAGTATTCCTGGAGCGAGGCCTTTCTTCCGGTTCTGGAACGTCAGGCCGGGATTGTAATGTCAAATTACAGTAATTAAAACAGTAAACACTTCAAAAAGGAACACTTCTGGAACACTTGCTTTCCTATACTTTTTTCAAAAGGGAAAAAATCCCGGAAAAGGAGGAAAGTAAAATGAAAAATGTAACCAGAAGTGTTCGTTTTGTTTTGTCCATGGTTCTTGTCATGGCAATGGTTCTGACTTCCATCGGAAGCTTCGGAACAGTCGCAAAAGCACAGACCGGCAGAGCAGCGGACGGATTGAAAGGAATCTACCGTATTTATCACACGGAAGATGCCACGCAGCGAATGGCTCCGGGAGCGGACCAGGCATCCGAGGGTAATACGCTCTGGCTGTGGGAACAGGGATCAACTGCTCCGGCAGACTGTGAGATGTTCTATTTTGAGCAGGCAGAGGACGGAAGCTATTACTGGTACAACAAGCAGGATGCAGAGCTTGTCATGCAGGCAGATACTTCAGTTGTCAGCCTTCAGAGAAAGAATGCCGCATCAGCAAACCAGAAATGGACGATCGAGAAAGTGGCAGGAACAGAAGATCAGTATTATCTGAAAAATGGTTCCCGTTATGCAAGTACTTCTGCAAACCGCCATGCACAGGTAAGTATGTCCGATACGGCACAGGCATGGAGACTTGCAAAGGTAGAGCCGGAAGTGAAACTCTCTCTTGGCAGCAGTACCATAAGAACCGGTGAGAGCACAACCGCAGCTGTGACCGGATTTGACGCAGACGGCGAAGAGCTGGATGGAAGCAAAGCCGTGATCACCAGTGAGAATCCGGATATCGCAGAAGTTTCCGGAAATACCGTTATCGCAAAAAAAGTCGGAACAGCAACGATCAAAGCAACATTTGAGGGCACAGAAGTCAACACAGAGCTGACCGTTCTGGAGACATCAAAAGAATGGCCGGGCGTTTATCGCATTGATAACGTAGAATTTGCCGGTTATCTGATCGAGCCTGGAGCAGACAATGTAAACGAAGGAAACAACCTGTACCTGTGGAATACAGCACTGAATCAGACACGTATGTGGGTATTTACGGAAGCCGGGGACGGTTATGTATACTGGCATCCACGCAACAATGTATCACTTGTGATCCAGGGAGGAGATCTGGATTCTTATCCTTCCATGGCAAAAAACACAGGCGAGGATACACAGAAGTGGAAGATCATCAAAGATGAGACAAGCGGAAATTACCGGATCCAGAACAAAGCATCCGGAAAATATGTTGCAACCGTAAACGATGCAAACTGGCAGCTGATCCAGATGAAAGAAGAAAGTGCAAAGACATCCCTGTGGGTCATGAATGAGCTGAAAGCGACCATCAGCTTGGAAGTTTCTGCAGGCTATCTGCAGACCGGAAAAACAACGAATTTTGCAGTGGTTGCAAAAGACGCATCCGGAGCAGCGATCAGCAGCGGTATCCGCACCGTAAGCAGCCATCCGGAAGTGGCTTCTCTGGAAGGCAATCAGATCAAAGCTCTGAAACCGGGCTATACGGATATTACGAGTTATCTTACAACAGGCGGAAAAGAATATACTTCCAACACGATCCGTGTTTACGTTACCGATGAAGCACCGGTATTTACCGGAAAAGAATGGTACAAAGATATTTCTACTGCAGAAGTAAACAGAGAGCCTTCTCATGCAGATTTTGTTCCGTATCAGGATGCAGACACTGCATTTAACAGCGAGAAGAGTGCACTGGATGACCAGAATGAGACGGCAAGTACTTACTATAAACTGCTGACGCAGAAAGAATGGGATTTTGCACTGATAGAAAATCCGGAAAAAGCAGATGCAGCGGACGCAAAAGGTTATCTGGAAGAAACACTTCCGGAGGAAGCAAAAGCAGATTTCCAGAAAGAATTTGTACCGCATGCATGGCAGACTTATCGAAACGCAGATAAGACCTTTAAATATTTTGATGAAGCAATCTATACAAACAGTATCTATCCGTGGGGCAGTGCACAGGGAAATACCATCGAGTATGATGATCCTCAGGCACCGACGCACTATAATCCGGTAGGATATTACCGTACTGAGTTTGAACTTCCGGAAAACTGGGACGGACGTAAAGTATTTCTGTCACTGCAGTCCGTAAGATCTGCTTATTATCTGTTCATCAACGGAAAACAGGTTGGTTATACAGCAGACAGCTTTACGGTGCATGATTTCAATATCACACCGTATCTGAACAAGAATGGAAAGAATACGATCGCACTGAAAGTATATCGCTGGGGCATCGGAAGTTATCTGGAAAATCAGGATTTCATTCAGCTGAGCGGTATCATGCGTGACATTTATCTGTATTCCAAAGACAGCCGTGCAGAGCTTCGTGATTTCTTTGTACAGACAAGCTTTGCAGACCGCACAGACAAAAACAGCGATGTTACGATGAACGTGGATGTTGATGTCCGCAATCTGACAGACAAAGAAGATACCAGCGGCTACACCGTAGATGTCAAACTGAAAGACATGGACGGAAAGCTGATCGGTCAGGATACGATTTCTTATGATAAGCTGAAAGCACTTCAGGGTGTGACCGGTGCATCCGATCCGAATGCAGCAGATGCAGACGGCGAGAAAAAAGTAAACTTAGGTGATCGCAAAACAGCAACGATCGAAGTTAAGAATCCGAAGAAATGGTTCCCGGATACACCGAACCTGTACATGGTAACGCTGGAATTAAAAGACAGCACCGGAAAAGTGATCGAAGCAGAAGCAGAACATGTCGGTTTCCGCGAGATCTATAAAGTAAACATCAACGATGCAGAACAGGAACAGATGCAGATCACAGGACAGAAGATTATCTTCCGCGGTGTCAACCGTCACGATGCCAGCCTGGAAAATGGCAGTGCCGTGACAAATCAGGAGATCATCGATGATCTGAAACTGATGAAACAGTACAATGTCAATGCAGTCCGTACTTCACATTATCCAAATGCAAAGATTTTATATGATCTGGCAGATGAACTTGGTATTTATGTTTATGCAGAAGCAAACGTAGAATCACACTACGGAGCATATGGCGATCATAAAGTGCCGATCCCTGGAGGGGACAGCCGCTGGGTAACTCCGGTTCTAGATCGAAACATGAATATGCTGGAGCTTCTGAAAAACCATGCATCCATCATCGGATGGTCTTATGGAAACGAAGCAACTTACACAAGATGCCCATTAGACAATACTTACTGCTTCTGGGCAGCAGCAATGGCAGTTCTGAACCGTGATCCGAGCAGACTGCGTATGTACGAACGTGAATCCGATGGTTATTATCATCGTTATCAGAAGGATGCAGGAGCTGATCCATGGGGCATGGAAACCAGAAGCAAGAATATTGTGGATGTTCACAGTACACAGTATCCGGAAGCAAAGAACGTAGAAAGCTACGCGAAAAACACAAACTACAAACTGCCTTATTTTGAGCAGGAATATGCACATGCAATGGGACAGTCTTTCGGAAGTTTCAATGAATTCTGGAAACTGAACCGCACATACTCCAATGTTCAGGGCGGATTTATCTGGGATTGGGCAGACCAGTCACTTGCAACCACAAGAGAAGACGGAAAGACATTCTGGGCTTACGGTGGAGACTGGATGGATGCGAGCTCCAATGCAGATGCATTCTGTGCAAACGGTGTTCTGTTTGCAGACCACACACCGTCCGCAAAAGCCGTACAGATGCGTTACGATCATCAGCAGGTGAACTTCTATCTTGAAAACGAAGATGCGAAAGTAACCGATGGAACGATCAAAGTAAAAGTCGTAAATGAACTGGAAAACAGCACCCTTGAGAATTACAATATCATCTGGAGCCTGAAAAAAGACGATGAAGAGATCGCAACAAAGACCATCTCCTTAAATACACCGGGTATGGACGGAGAAACCTTTGGAGAAGAAGTGATCACGATCGATCTGCCGAAAGTAAAACCGCAGACCGGCGATACTTACATGCTGGAGTTCTCCGTGCAGAATAAAGTAAAACCGGATTGGGATGCAACGCTCACCAAATACGACAATGTAGTGGCACATGAGCAGTTTGACCTGACTCTGGAATACAAGGAGACAAAAGTACTGGATTACGATGACATGTCTGAGTTTACCAAAGCAGAAGATGACGGTAATACAATGAGCATCGAAGGTGTTACAAAAGACGGAAAATCCTACGCACTGAAAATGGATAAGACAACCGGTATTCTTTCAGATTACACGGTGGACGGCAAAGTCGTTCTGGAAAAAGGTCCGGTACCGAGCTTCTGGAGAGCACAGAACTATAACGACACACCGGTTGCATACAACCGCAATCTGCGAAATACCGATGACAACATGGAACTGGTGGACAGTCCGGTTATCACACAGGATGAGAATGGAAAGCACATCCGTGTAGCATTAAACGTAAAACTTACGGTTGATGCAGAACAGACCTTACTCTATGATATTTACGGAGATGGAGAAATCGTAGTCCGCTCTGCCTTTACACCGAGAAGCAACTTTGCACCGGGTACCGCCGGAGCACAGGCACTGCCGAAAGTCGGTGTCCGCATGACTGTTGCAGCAGGATACGAAAATCTGGAATACTTCGGAAGAGGTCCGGAAGAAAACTACATTGATCGAAAGACGGCAACCGATGTCGGTGTATACAGGAGTACCGTAACAGATCAGTTTGTAAGCAAATATGTGAAACCACAGGAAAACGGAAACCACACCGATGTCAGATGGACATCACTGACCGATAATGACGGAAATGGTATTTTAGTTGCCGCAGACGGAACGGTAGAATCTTCTGCACTTCATGTAAAAGCAGAAAATATCAATCCGGTTAGCTGGACCGATTATCCGTATAACAACCAGACCATTCGTCATTCCACAGAAGTTCCGATGGATGAGCAGACTTATCTGTGCCTGGATGCGATCCAGCGAGGAGTCAGCAATACAGGATTCTTTAACCATATACCGCTGGAAGGATTCTATCCGACAACCAAGCAGAATGCAGATGGAAGCTACAACACTTATGCAGAGAGATTCCGCATTGTTCCGGTTACTTCCGATACGGACAAGATGGAAGAAAGCAAGGCAGGTTTTGAAGCAAGTTCTGTAGCAGGAGAACTGGAAGAGATCAAAAACCAGGCAGTCGCAGCAAAGAACGATGCCGAGACCGCAGCAAAAGCAGCCGAAGCAGCAAAAGCAGATGCAGAAGCAGCCAAGGCAAAAGCAGAAGAAGTAAAAGCAGCCGCAGAAGAAGCAAAGAAAGCCGCAG
>OKTF01000981.1_pt1 | contig 16348 bp, 4 predicted proteins | sample 1606461 | NCBI WGS metagenome assembly OKTF01 (sample SAMEA3879599, study PRJEB24766) | human gut metagenome | biome: human-associated habitat; feature: feces | place: USA | collected 1985/1987 | reverse complement strand
AGTTATTCCCTGCTGTATGGGGGACGAAAAAGATTATTTGCCACTGGTTAGTCAAACTGGGAAGGCATCTTGAGTAGGAGGAACCCAAGTCAGAACACAAACACAAAACCGGTTTATCAGCAACGTCCGCAGGCATAGCGGAGGTGTATTTTTTGTCCCCTTTTGCCCGGTGTCTGAAAATTATGAAATTGGAGAACACACAGAAAGGGAAGGAGGAAAACGAAAAAGGAAAACACAGATGTGAGCATGTGTAAAATAAAAAAAGCAAACAGAATCGAATCGCCAAAAAGCGAATGAGGAGGAACAAATGGAACGAAGAGAAAAAAAGATTTGCTTCCAGAATTCTGGCATGGTTTCTGACCTTTTTGATGATCACAACCATGATTCCGACAAGTGCATTCGCAGCACTGCCGGCACAGGACACGGGAGCAGTTGTTTCAGAGGATGCGTCATCGGATGAAACAACGCAGGATGGTATTCTTTTAAAGACAACTTTGACGGACAAGCTTAAGGTAAAAGGACAGCGCAAGCTGTTCGATGTCTGGGCAAGAGATGCTGAGGACAACACGCTCAAACCGACAGCAACTCTTGACGGACAGGTACTTTCGGCAACCTGGAGTGATAATGTAAAGACAAGCTTTACGCTGGATTTCCAGGGCATGGAAGAAGGAGAGCATACCGTTGTTATTTCCGCAGAAGACGGAAAAGGAGCATCGAAAACACAGACTTATACCGTTATTTATCAGAAAGCCAAAAAAGGCGAATTTATCGGTTATGCAACGGTCAGCATTGAAGCCTTTACAATCTCAAAAGGTTATATCGTAGAACCGGTTCTGATGCCGGTTTACGAAGGTGACAATGCAGCGAAAGCATTTGTAAACCTGATCCGTGAAGAAGGCTATGATGTAGAATACACCGGAAGTCTGACCAGCGGTTTCTATCTGTCCCATATCGTAGGATCTAATGCAAAAAAACCAAAGAATGCGACAAAGAAACTGGATCTTGCCGGTGCAGCACTTGAGCCGCATATGGCAGAAAAACTTCCGGATCTGATGTTTGACGCCGACGGCGGAACAGAAGGTTCTCTTGGTGAATTTGACTACAACTACATGTCAGGATGGATGTACTGTGTAAATACGGTATTCCCGAATGTAGGATTTGCAGATTATTATCTGTCTGACGGCGATGTCATGCGTGCACAGTTTACTCTGAAGTACGGCGGTGATATCGGAGGTTCCAGCGGTATGGGCGGCGGCTATGATGATTCTTACAGCGTCGCAAACAAAGATGTGCTGACCACCACTCTGGCAAAGATCAATTCTGCACCGAACAGTGCCGAGCTGAAGGCAGATCCGGATATCGCAGCAAAGATCACAGAAGCAAAAGAAGTTCTGCAAAATATTGTTGCAGAACAGAGTGAAGTAGATAAAGTAAACGATGAACTGAACAAACTGCTTGGCGGTGAGATCACAAGTATCACACTGGATCAGAGTGAGATCACACTGGAAAACGAAGGTACCATGCAGTTAAATGCAAAAGTGGAGCTGACAGGCAAACCGACCGAGCCAATCGAATGGAACAGTGAAGAACCTTCTGTTGCAACGGTGAAAAATGGTCTGGTAACAGCTGTCGGTGCAGGAACGACCACGATCACGGCAACCTGCGGCGAAAAGACAGCAACCTGTAAAGTAACCGTAAATGCAAGTCCGCTTCAGGAAGTCCGGCTGGATAAATCAAAAATGGAAATCCTGAAAAATGACAGTGAAACACTGACAGCGACACTGGTTCCGGCAAATACCACAGATGACAGAACCGTTACCTGGAGCACAAATGCAGAAGATGTCGCAACTGTAAATCAGAGCGGAAGAGTAACCGGTAAAAAAGAAGGAACGGCTGTCATTACAGCAAAGGTTGGTGACAAAGAGGCCGACTGTACGGTAACAGTCAAAGAAGTCCATACACAGCGGATTTATTTTGATGACAGCAAACTGACCCTGAATAAAGGAAAGAACAAAACCTTATCTCTGAGATTTGATCCGTCCAATACAACGGATGCAAAAAAAGCGACCTGGGAAAGCTCAGAGCCGAGCGTTGCAAGTGTTTCCACAAGCGGATACGTACGTGCACTGAAAAAAGGAACGACTACGGTCACGGCAAAAATCGGTGACATGACTGCTTCCATTGAAATAGAAGTTGTAGAAGTGCCGATGACCGGCGTAAAGATCAGCTATGGCTCTAAATCACTGAAAGTAAAACAGTCCACCTATATGTCAGCAAGCTATCTTCCAAGTGATACCACAGATACCAAGAGCGGAACCTGGAAGAGCAGCAATACAAATGTGGCAACCGTTTCCAGTTCAGGAAAGGTAACTGCAGTCAGTGAAGGCGAAGCGATCATCACATTCACAAGCGGTGCTTTTACTGCAGAATGTTATGTAAAAGTTCTGGCTGCAAATGCAGACGTGTTCAGCACCATATCCATCACTCCGAATCAGAAAGAGATTGGATGTGGCGTTTCTGATACACAGAAGATTATGGCAGACGTAGGCGATGGAACCGATCCGGTTGTATGGACTTCTTCCAATCCGGCAGTTGTGGCAGTCAGCACAGACCAGTCTTTGGCAGCAGCACAGTCAGCAGAGAATACGATGCAGGTTGGAAAAGAAGCAGTGGTCACAGCAACCGGAAAGGGAACAGCAGTGATCACAGCAAAATCAGGACAGAAGAGCGTAGATATTCCGGTAACCGTTGTAGCAGCCGGCATGAAAGAGTTCAAGATCCTGGCAGGAACCAATGCAGAAACTTCTTTTGCATACGAGATCACACCAGAATATAATATTACGAAAAACAAATATCAGGTTGTTATCCCGGATGCAATTACCAATGTATATCTCTACTCCAAACTTGCAGATAATGTAACTGCAACGGTAACAGCACGTTACACAGCGGCAAATAACGGATCTGCGAAGAATATTACACTGAGAAGTGGTGCGACATCAAGTGCCGCCTACCTGACCAAAAAAGACATGAATGGCAACACACTGTATGTAGATGTGAAGAAGGGAGACGAGACAACAATTTATGAATTTGATGTTGTTCGTGAATCCACTCTGACATCCTTAAGTGTGGCATCTGCAGATGGAGAAGAAGTACTTCATCCTGGCTTTGATAAAAATGTAACAGATTACACAGTCAGTGTAACCGACAACAACGACAGCGTAAAAATAAATGCAGCAGCATTTCTGGAAAATGCAGTAGTTTCTGTCAACGGTACCGCAGTGACAGGAGAAACATCAGTTCCTCTGAGCGGAGATGAGACTGTGATCACCGTCAAAGCAGCAATGGAAGATGCACCGTCTCAGGCAAGAGAATACAAGATTCATGTTCTGAGAAAAAAATCCGTAAAACTGACACTGAAAACAGATCCGGCAGATACAGTGATCACACTGAAAGATGCTGACAGCAAAAAGCTGAAAGCAGAGAACGGTGTATACACACTGAAGGCAGAAGAAACTTACAGCTATGTTGCCGTAAAAGCCGGATATGTTACAAAGAAAGATACGATTTCTGTTACAGAAGACACCGAGAAAACCATCACAATGGAAAAAGCACCGGAGAGCACCAGAAAAGATGTATCCGCAGCATGGAAAAACTTCCGTAACAGTGATGACAACATGGGTATTACCTCTGCAAAAACACCAACGAGCGAGGCGACAACCTACGAAAAATGGTTTAAGAAACTGGGAAGCGGCTGGGGTGCAGCACCGAGTGTGCAGATCATCGTGGATAATTCCCTGATCGTCATGAGTGCAAACCATATTTACAAACTGGATCTGAATACAGGTGATATCCTGCAGACAGGCGATATGGTAGCAGCGACAAACTTTGGATACACACCGCCAACCTATGCAGACGGCATGATCTTTGCACCGCTGGCAGACGGACGTGTACAGGCGTTCAATGCAGAGACACTGGAATCTCTGTGGGTTTACCAGGATACGCTGAAAGGCCAGTCCTTAAGCCCGATCACTTACAGTGACGGTTATATTTATACCGGATTCTGGAATGCAGAGACAAAAGATGCAAACTATGTGTGCATCCCGGTTACGGATGAAGATCCGACGAACGCACAGGAAGCAAAAGAAGCAGCATGGCAGTACACAAGCCTTGGCGGTTTCTACTGGGCAGGTTCTGTGGTACGCGGTGACTATGTTGTATTTGGTACGGATGACGGCACAAGCGGTTCAGACGGAACCGGACATGTATTATCTCTGAACAAGAAGACCGGAGAAGTTATGGACAGCGTCGATGTAATCGGTGACCAGCGTTCTACGATTGCTTATGACAAAGAAACAGACAGACTGTATTTCACAACAAAAGGCGGCTACCTCTACAGTCTAAAACTGAAATCCGACGGAACCTTTGATAAAGATACGCTGAAATCCGTACAGCCTGGAAGCATGAGCACCAGCACACCGGTTGTATACAACGGAAGAATCTATATCGGTGTGACAAGCGGAAGTAACTTCAGCGGAACCTATTCGATCAGCGTGATTGATGCGGCAACGATGACAGAGATCTACAAAGCACCGCTGAAAGGATATCCACAGTGCTCTGTACTTCTGTCAACCGCTTATGAAAAAGAAGACGGAAGTGTTTATCTGTATGCAACTTATAACAAGAATCCGGGTGGTATCACTCTGATCCGTGATAAAAAAGGACAGACAACTCCGGATGTAGAAGAAATTTTCACACCGGAAAAAGCAAGACAGCAGTACTGCATCACAAGTATTATCTGTGACGAAAACGGTACGCTGTACTATAAGAACGACAGTGCATGCGTTATGGCGGTTGCATCCAGTGAGGCATATATGACTGGCGTAACATCAAGTGCAGAAGGCAGCACGATCGATAATGGCGTGGCATTTGACGGAAAACTTTCCAGTCATGACATCGTTGTCCTGACTTCGGCAGATAAGACGACTCTGACCTTTACTGCTTCCGAAGGAAGCAGCATTACCATCGATGGCGTGGAAGGAAACAGCAGAGAGATGGAACTGACAGAAGCAGGCAAGAGCTTTGATGTTGTTGTGAAAAAAGGAAGCGATGAAAGAACTTATAAATTCACACTGAAACGTGAAAAACCGAATACCAACTTAAAAGAACTGTATGTCAGCGACAGTAATCAGTTTAACATGGGACTGGTCAGCTTAACACCGGCGTTCAGTAAGACAAATCATGTTTATCATGCAGAATACAGCACAACACGCCGCTTCCTGAATATCTGGACAGCAGCAGAAGATACAGGTTCAACTTATAAACTGTATCCGGTAAGTGCAGTAGGAAAGAGCACGGTCATCAGCAGTTCAGAAGGAAATATCATCCGTACTGCAACAAACAGTGGACACGACCGTTATGCGATCTATTTTGCAGACAACAGTGACTGCGCGACCGTCCGGATCGAAGTAACTGCAAAAGACGGCAAGACGAAAGATTCTTACTATGTAACACTGAAACAGCAGACAGGAAATGCACCGGTGATCTCGGCAGAAGAAGGTGCAGGTGTGCGTAAGAGTGCAACAAGTGCATCAGTAACATTCACAGCAAATGAATACGGTACGTTGTACTATAAAGTATTGCCGGAAACGGAAACTGCACCGGAATCCATTGATACAACAGGTGAAGGCATCCAGGTTGAAGCAGGTGAGAATACACTGGAATTAACCGATATTACCGATGCAGCATACAAAGTCTACATGGTACTGAAAGACAGTGACAGTACACCAAAGACAAGTGAAATGCTGACCGTCAGAGTGGCATCTGTAGAAGAACTGCTGGCACCGGCAAAAGAAGCAGCTATCACAGAACTGAACGCATACAAAAATGCAGATGATTATCGTGATGCTGAAAAAGCAAAGATCACAAAGATCCTTGCAAATGCAAAAGTCCTGATCAACAATGCAAAAACAGCAGAAGAAATTGCAGAACAGTTAAGCGATGCAAAAGCAGATCTGGACAAACTGAAAACAAGTGCAGAACTTGCAGCGGATGAAAAGACACAGACCGATGCAGATGCAGTAAAAGCACTGATCGAAGCACTTGGAGATGTAACACTCGAGAAAAAAGAAAGCGTAGAAGCAGCAAGAAATGCATACGATGCACTTTCCGCAGATGCGAAGAAACTGGTTTCCAATTACGATGTTCTGGTTCAGGCAGAAAAGACCATTCAGACTCTGGAAGCAAAGAAACAGCAGGAAGAACTGAAAAACCAGATGGATGCAGCGGCAGCAGCATCCGTAAGCAGTGCGATCACAGCAATCAAAGAAGTAACGCTGGATAAGAGAGGTGTGGTAGAAGCAGCAAGAGCCGCATACAACACACTGACAGAAGATCAGAAAGTTCTGGTAACAAACTACACAGATCTGACCGCAGCAGAGAACCGCATTGCAGAACTTGTACAGGAGGCAGCAGACAAAGCAGAAGCAGACAAGGCAGAGCAGGCAAAACAGGAAGCTCTGAAAGCCAAAGCACAGCCGGTAGTCGATGCGATCGCAGCAATCGGAGAAGTAACACTTGACGGTGAAGAAGCGATCACAGCAGCAAGAAGTGCATATGAAGCCCTGGAAGCAGATGTGAAAGAAAAAGTAACGAACCTGTCTGACTTGGTTATCGCAGAAAAAGACCTGGCTGCACTTAAAGCAGCAAAGAAAGCAGCAGAAGACCTGAAAGCTCAGCAGGAAGAAGCAAAGAAAGCACTTGAAGAGGCACAGAAGGCTCAGGATGCAAAACTGAAAGAGCAGGAAGAAAAACTGAAAGCAGAGAAAGACAAGTATGGATTTAATGAGAAGACAACTTTGAAATCTGCAAAGGTGAAAGGCAAAAAAGTAACTCTGAAATGGAACAAGGTTAAGGGTGCAAGTGGATACGAAATCTACTGCAAGACTGGAAAAGGCAAGTGGAAACTTGTGAAGACGCTCAATAAGGGCAGCAAGGCAAGCTACAAACTGAAAGGAAAAGCAGGTAAGAAATATACCTACAAAGTACGTGTATTCCAGAAAGTAGAAAATAAAGTGATCTACGGTCAGTACTCAAATACCAAGTCTGCAAAGATTAAAAAATAACAATTAAATTTCCGTATGCTGAGAGCATAAAAATATGAAATATATGCTTATCAGCAAGGAAGATGGATGATCAGGGGGGGGGCAGAAATCTGCCCCCGGATCACCATTACAAAGATTACAATCTCAGAAAAAGAGATGCACTTACAGAAAGAACAGGAGTGTGGAGAAATGAGCAGAAAAACAAAAAAATGTGGTTATAGAAAACGGATTCTTGCAGGAGTTCTGTCGGCAGTTGTAGCTCTGTCATCTGTCCAGATGCCTGTTACTGCTGTCCATGCGGCAGCGTGGGATCAGAATAAATTTTCAGACAGTCTGAAGCTGCGTTTCTGGAACAATGAAAAGCCGGGAGTGCGTTTTTATATCAATGCAGCGGCAAAATATATTCTGGAAAACCAGCAGGAGCAGTCAGAAAAAACAGGAAACAGCTACCCGACCGTAGGAAGTACGTTTGGAGAATGGTCAGTATGGGATCTGCTGCGCGGCATGTATACAGGGGCAGATTATATCAACAGCATACCGGAGAATTATTTTTCTGACTATTTAAAACGTGTGGAAGCACATGTGGAAAATAAGAAAGGAAATCTGCATGCGGCAAAGTCTACCGAGTGGTCAAGACTGATCTTGCCGCTGACTGCAATGGGATATGATATCCGAAGCGTGGCAGGCTATGATTTTATTGAAAAACTATCTGATTCATTCAGTTTTTCGTATCGCCAGGGCATTAACGGTCCGATCTGGGAGATCATTTCCATGAACAGCGGCGGTTATGAATTTGACCAGACAGATCATCCAGAAACAGCAAATACCTTTGGAAAAATGCTGGATTACATTCTGAATCTGGAGATCACCGATGCAAACGGAATCAAAGGCGGCTGGGCATTGTCAGGAAATGTACCGGATGCCGATATCACTGGCATGACACTGACAGCATTTGCACCATATTATCTGAGTCAGGAAAAATATGAGCAAACAGATGCAACCTATAGTTATGATGAGTTTGCAAGTGCGGTAGAACGCGGTATTCTCGTGCTGGCAAATATGCAGAAGCCGAACGGCGGTTTTGAGAGCTGGGGAACGGTCAACAGCGAATCGACCGTATGGGCGATGATGCCGCTTCTGGAAATGGGGATCGATCCGAAATCAGATAAGGTAACGTTGCCGCATATCGGAAAAACATGCAGCTTTGTCAAAGAAGGAGCGACACGGGACGGCGTTTACACCGACAATATGGTAGATGCACTTCTGACCTTCTGGGCAGCCGGAAGCGGAAGCAGTGCGTCGATCGGCGGATTTAAACATGTAACGGCAGGCTACGACGGAGGTGGCGGTTCCGGCACAACGGTCAATCCGATGGCAACCGACCAGGCACTTTACGGACTGATTGCATACGACCGTTTTGCACACAAACAGAATTCCCTTTTTGATATGCAGGATCAGCTGGACGGCAGTTATCTGAATGCCACGGCAGATACTTATACGATCACCTATGACGGTCAGAAAGAGGGCGAGACCTTCACAACAGAAGCTTCCCCTTATGCAGAAGTACTCTTATCCGAAGGAAAAGTAACCGATGAACAGGAAGCATTTTTGACGGAGTGGAATACCAAACCGGATGGAAGCGGAATCAGATATTATCCGGGAGAACTCCTTTCCATGCCGGAGCAGGATATCACGCTTTACGCACAGTACGGACAGCCAAGTTATGCACTGAAATTTGAATTAAACGGTGGTACTCTTTCCGATGACATCATTCTTCCGGACACCTACAGTCCGAAAGACCAGATCACGCTGCCGACCGCAGATGAGATCACAAAAGCAGGATGTAAATTTGATGGATGGTACACCAATGCGGAATTTACCGGAAGAAAAGTGACCGAAATACCGGCACACAGTTATGGCGATAAGACTTTTTATGCAAAATGGACGGTAAATACTGAAAAAGCAAATCAGTTTTATGCGATCGTGAATCGTCTGTCCGGCCATGCGACAGCCATTTCTGATAAAGAAGACATTGAAAAGGCGAGAGAATTGTATGATTCAATGCTGGATATCGAGCGGGAGCGGATCACGGCAAGTACTTACCATACTTTCCTGAAGAAGGAAAAAGAACTGAAGGAACTGCTTGCAAGCATGGATCAGGCAGAACAGGTCAGTGCGATGATCAAAGCATTGGATAAAGAACTGACGCTTGCAGATGAGCAGCCGGTAGTGCGTGCAAGAAATGCCTACGATGCACTGACAGAAACAGAAAAAGCGATGGTAGAAAATCTGGATATTCTGACGAAAGCAGAAGAAAAGATCTCACAGATGAAGGAGAACAAAGAAAAGGCAGATGCCGTGATCCGTCAGATCGAAGCGATCGGAGATGTGACCTTAGATTCCAGAGAGGAGATCACAGCGGCAAGAGAAGCATTCCAGGCACTGACAGAGAGCCAGCAGGCACTTGTTCCGGAGCGTGTGAGAAAACTTCTGGAGAATGCAGAAAAGAAGATCACAGAGCTTTTGGAGAAGAAAGACAGGATCGATGCATTTTCAAGCTGCGCTAAGCGGATCCCGGAAAAAGTGTCACTTACAGATGACAGTCTTTCACTTCTTATGAATGCCCATGCCGCATGGCTGAAATTGAACGATGAAGAAAGGGCACAGGTAGATGGAAAGCTGATCGAACAGATCAAAGAAAAAGAAAAAGAACTGCAGGAGCTTGCACAGGCAGAGGCAACGGATGAGGATTATACGGCAGTCAAAGAGATGGAAGAGCGGATTGCTGCGGCAAGCGGTGAGGTGAAACTTGAGGATGAAGAGACCCTGAAAAAGATCCGAAGTGATTTTGATGCGATGACAAAGATCCGGCAGGCGATGGTTGTCAATTATTATTCTCTCGTTGCACAGGAAATGGATCTGGAGAAGCTGAAAAAAGATACCGCCATCGCAGAAGCCATCAGCGAGCGAATTGCAGCACTTGGCGAGATCACCTTTGAAAGTGAAGAGAGGCTGACGGCACTGCGAAAAGATTACACTGCACTGACAACCGCACAGAAAAATCTGGTCAGAAATTATGAGCTGCTTGCACAGGCAGAAAATAAACTGGCAGATCTCAAATACAACAGAAGCCAGGCAGAGTCAGCTGTTGAAAAAATAAATGCCATAGGAGAAGTGACCCTGAACAGTCGTGAAGCTATCGCAAAAGCAAGGGCGGCGTACGATGCACTTCTGGAAGATCAGAAACAGTATGTCAGCGAAGAAATCTTAAAAATATTGACCGATGCGGAGACAGAATATGCGAGACTGGAGTCTCTTGTTCTGAAAAACATCACGCTGGATAAAACAGAAGTCAATATGAAAAAAGGAGAACGGGTGACACTTCATGTGACTTACGATCCGGAAGATACGATCAGTGACAAAACCATCATCTGGAATGTGGCAGATTCTTCCGTGGCAACCGTGGAAAACGGCACAGTGACAGCCATCGGCGGCGGAGAAACGGCGGTGTCCGCCCATGTTGGAATGCTGACAGCGACCTGTACCTTAAAAGTGGAAGTTCCGCTGGAGAAACTTACATTTACAGAAAACAGCGTGACGCTGAAAAAGGGCGAGAGTCATATGTTAAAAGTACAGCTCCTCCCGGAAGATTTGAATGTAGCGGGCAGCATCCGTTATCGCAGTGCTAATCCACAGGTGGCATCTGTGGATGCAGACGGACAGGTCCGTGCACTTGCATCCGGAGAGACCCTGATCACAGCGTACTGCGTGGAGCAGCCTCAGATCCTGGCACAGATCAAAGTGACAGTTAAAGAAACGCAGCAGGTACAGCCGAAACCGACTGATCCAAACCAGAATATCACCGTTTCCGTACCAAAAGTTTCCTTTATTTCCCTGAAGGCATCTAGGAGCAAAAAAGCAGTGCTGAAGTGGAAGAAGATCAAAGGCGTGTCCGGATATGAGATTTCCTACGCAATCGGAAAGAAGAAAAACTGGAAGCGGGCGAAGACGATCAAAAAGGCGAACACCACAAAACTGACCTGGAAGAAACTGAAATCCAGGAAAAAATATTACTTTAAGATCCAGGCCTATAAGATCGTCGGAGGAAAGAAATACAGCGGAAAATACAGCAAAATTCGTTCTGTAAAAGTAAAATAAGCGGTGACTGATCCGGAACATCACAATTACAGTGAAAAATGGATCAGAATATTTTACAGTTTCAGAATAACAGGAGGAGCATATGAAAGAGCTTTTTCAAAAAATGATGAAAAAGTTGCGGAAACATTCAGAAGCAGCAGGTGCCATTGCGGCACTGCTGCTTATTGTGCTGTTTTCGGGAGTGATGATCCTGGGAATCCGTACGCAGAGAGAAAGTGTGCCGGAAAATCCGATCGATGGTATGGAGAAAAGCTCGATGGTCATGTTGACCGGTACGAAAGAAGTGCTGGCAGAGCAGACAAAAGAGAATGGAAGCAGCCGGCAGCAGATGCAGAATCAGCAGTCAGAAAATCAGGATATGCCGGAGACGGAGAGCGAATCGTCAAAAGAAAGCGGAGCTGACAGCCAGGGCACAGAAAGCACAGGGAGCGGAAGTAAAAACGAAAACGGCAGTTCAACAGAGGCAAACAGAGATGCTTCCGGAAACAATTCCGGCAATAGCAGCGGGACTGCATCAGGAACAAACGGAGGCAATTACGGAGACGGAACAGGCGGCGAAAAGACGGATGGAGACGATAAAAACAACAAAAAGCCGAATAAGAATCACTCCGGAAATAAAAACAAAGACAAAAACGGCAAAAAAGACAGGCAGTATTTCCGGACAACGATTGAAAATGGCGGGACGGTCACAAAAGCAGATTACAGTTATCAGATTGAACAGCTGACGGATCTGAAGGTACTGAAAACAGAAAACACCTTAAACGACGGCAAAGTGACCACTTACCGGGGAAGTCTGAAACTGGCACACGGCGAAAATAAGATTCTGGTGGCAGTCACTTATCAGCAGAAAGACGGTACCAAATTTACTGTTTCCAAAGAATATACCATCTATTACGACGAAGAAAAACTGCTGATCCAGACAAATCTGTCCGATCAGACGGTAAAAAGCGATCACATTTCCTTCCGTGCCTGGGCACAGCTTGGCAAAGAGACGTTTGCACTGACGGCAACGCTAAACGGTACACCGATCAGTGCCGATGAAAACTGGGATTATAAAGACGTTCCTTTGCAGGAGGGCGAAAATCAGATCGTTTTGGATGCAGAAAAAGACGGAAAGAGCGAACAGCAGGTTTATACCATAACTTATGAACGACCGCAGAACCAGAATATCCGCTTTGACACCGATCTGGAGGACAAAGAAGTATATAAAAAAAAATACCGGTTCTATGCACAGGCCTTTATGGGCAGTGACAAAGTCGAAGATCTGACCGCCTGGCTGAACGGAACGCAGCTTTCACCGACAGATGGTGACAACTATGAAGTGCTGCTGGAAGAGGGCGAAAACCAGATCACGCTGTATGCAGAAAAAAACGGAAGCAGTGAAGAGATTACCTATACCGTAACCTATGTCAAACAGAACAGCGGAGACGGAGACGGCGAAGGCAATGTGGAGGCACCAAGAGTTACCTGTACGCTTGGTGATTCCGGAAACAGTCTTGAGACGCAGCGAAAGAGCTTAAGTTTCCAGGTACAGGCAACCGATTATCATGGAAACGGGCTTGGTGCAGACAACATCCGCATTTCCTGTTTCGGTGACAGCGGAGACAATATTACCGGTCTGATCTGGGAGAACAGCGGCGATGTCAGTTACCATACGGAATTGTCCCAAGGCTATAATACCATGGTGATCACCGTCACCGATGCAGAAGACAACACAACGGAACTGACTTACAGCATTTTCTGTACGGCGGCAGAGAGCGGGGAGCGGATCGGAACGGTCCACATCAGCGTGGAAGCAACGACCGTGGGAAGCGGTATTCTGCTGTCACAGGATGTAGATATTTATGAGGGAGAGACTGCGGCGGAGACGGTAGTACGCATGCTGCAGAATAATGGCTATTCTGTTGACTATACCGGAAACTATGAGACCGGTTTTTATCTGGCAAGGATTAATTCCGAGAGCAATTTTGTCACCGGAAATATTCCGGAGGATTTAAGGACCAAACTGGAAGAACACGGCTTTGAAATCTATGATTTTACACCGAACAGCCTCGGAGATTATGATTTTACAAAAGGAAGCGGCTGGATGTATCAGGTAAACGGCGTTTACCCGAACTATGGCTTAAGCGATTACTGTTTCCAGAACGGCGATACACTGCGGCTGCGTTTCACGCTGGCATACGGAGCTGATATCGGGCAGGACATGACCGGCGGTTCAGATAACTGGGGGTATGAATGGTAATGAAAAAGGGAAATGATCAAAAACAAAATGCAGAAAAAAGAAAAAACAGAATGACAGCCCTGCTCATGGCACTGATCCTGTGCGTTGGGATGGTTTCCGGCACAAACAAGGAAGTACGGGCACAGTCTGCATCCCAAAACAGTGAGACGCAAACAGCTTCTGAATCAGACGTTACGACAGAAAATACAGCAAATATAGCAGAAAATACAACAAAAAGTGCAGTAACTGTCACACATTACGAATACACGACAGAAGAAGTAAAAGAAAGCATCCAGGGTATTTTTGAGTGGGCCAAGAGCCTCACAAATGCTGACGAGCTGATCGATAAGACCTTTCTGGAAGGGGCGGATACTTCGCTCAATGACTGGTTTGCCTTTGCAGCAGCGAGAAGCGGATACAAGGAAGACTATAAAAGCTATCGAAAAGCGATGGAAACAGCGATCGCCAAAAAATATGGCACAAAAAAAGAAAAACTCGGAAAAGCGACCGAATATCAGAGAGCGGCACTGGTGATCGCGGCTCTTGGCGGTGATCCACAGGCAGTAAGTGACATGGCAGGAGAGAAGACCATCAATCTGATCGCAGACGGAACGTACAACCGCGGAAAGACAGAACCGCTCGATACGCAGGGAACAAATGCACTGATCTGGGCACTGATCGCACTGAACTGCCATCCGTCTTATTCTATTCCAAAGAACAAAGAGGCGGCGGTGCAGAATACGGAAGAAATGCTGCTTCAGGCAGTTCTGGGGGCACAGTGTGAGGATGGCGGATGGAATCTGGCAGGTGGTCAGGGAGATGCTGACATGACCGGTATGGCATTGCAGGCACTTTCCTTTTATCATGGAAAACGCACAGATGTAAATGCTGCGGTTGAAAGAGGACTTGCGTGGATTTCGAAAAATCAGCTGGAAAGCGGCGGGTTTGGCACGCAGGGAGTTGAGACTTCCGAGAGTGTGGCACAGATTCTGGTGGCACTTTCCGGACTCGGCATTGACGGAAGCAAGGATGCACGTTTTCTGAAAAACGGGAAAAGTCCGCTTTATGGATTATTCCAATACTATCTTCCGGAAGGCGGATTTATGCATGTTGCGGCAAATGCCGGAAACAATGGCGGCGGTATCGGCGGTATGCTTGACGGTATGGCGACGGAGCAAGGCTTTTATGCGACGGTTGCATACCAACGTTTGCTGGACGGACGCAGTTTTATTTATGATATGCACGATATAGAGCTGACACCTGGCAAAAAGGTGGAGACATCCCAGAATGGCGGGACAGACGAAACAAAAAAACAGGAAGAAACCGAAAAGAAAAACAATAATAAAAAAGATCACAAAACAGATCACAAGAAAAAAGACGATAAGAAAAATAAGAACAGTAAAAAAGAGACGGAAAAAAAGAATACGGAGAGTGAAAAGAAGCAGACAGGCTCTCCCAATGCTGCAAAAAGACCGTCCGGGCAGACAAAAACACTTCCGTCTGTAAAGAAAACAAGCACATCCACGGAAAAAAGCAGCAGCACAGTTAAAAAGAAAAAAGCAACAACAAAAAAGAAAAAGAACAAAAAAGAGAGCGAAGATTCCGGATGGAGTTTTGACGGAGAAGACTATGTGCCGGAGCTGACAGCAGACGGCAAAGCAGAAGCAGAGACTGTAACACAGTCTGCGGAGAATGATCCGAAAACACAGGTTAGAACAATGGCACCGGCAGTATTGTCCGGAGCAGCACTTGTCATTGTTTTGGAGGCACTGGCATTTGGAATCTATCGCAAAAAGAAAGGAAGAAGACTAAGATGAAGACAAAGAAAAATATAAAAAGTATAGCAGCACTTTTTCTGTGTGTGATCCTGATGCTGACGGCAGGATGTGCAAAAGGAACAGAAAAGGAGCAGACCGCAGGAACAACTTCAGGTAAAGCACTGGCCGAGATGAATGATATCCCGGCCGATGGCATCATCACAAAAGAGCAGTTCCAGAGCGTGGCCGGCAAAGAGCAGAAGGTTCAGTTTAAAGGAACAACTGAAGACGGAATAACCTATGTCTGGACTTATGACTGTGCCAAAATCCAGAATCCGGAAGATCAGAATCTGAAGATAGATTTTACACAGGAAAATTTAGAGGAGATCAAGAAACAGGCAAACGATGCAAACGATGCCCTGCAGATGACGATGCACGGCAAAGGAGTGATCTGTGTGCCGACACTGGAAGTGACTCTGCCGCAGAGCTGGGAATCCAATGCCGCTTATCTTGTCAAAGAACAGGACGGCAAGCTGGCCAAAATGAGTGACGTAACGGTGACAAATGACAAAGAAAGTACGACACTTGTGATGACGGTAACTTCTCTTAACGGAGACTGCTATGTGATCGGCGGTGTCACGGAAGAGCAGAATAAAGGAGCAGATGCAGCAAATCAGAGTTCCAAAAAGAAAGACGGAAAAGAGCAGAGCCAGGAAACACAGGAAGAATCAGAAAGTGGTACAGGCAGTGCGGATGTCGATGTAAGTGAAAATGCAGCCGATGAAAATGGTGAAAATCCGGCGGAAGAAAACAACAATGCCGGTCAGGATGCCGAAAATGATAAAAAAGAAAACGGACAGAAAGCAGATGCTAAGGATCCGGGCGGCGATGCAGCTGATCAGGAAGATACTGCATCAGCTTCCAATACCTGTACGATTTCCATCAGCTGTGCAACGATTCTGGACAATATGGACCATTTAAAGAGCAGCAAGGCAGAGTTTGTTCCGTCCGATGGCTGGATTTTGGCACCGACGGAAGTAGAATTTACCGAAGGCGAATCTGTGCATGATGTACTGCAGCGTGTCTGCAAAGAAGCGGGTATCCAGATGGAA
>OKTF01000932.1_pt1 | contig 17036 bp, 6 predicted proteins | sample 1606461 | NCBI WGS metagenome assembly OKTF01 (sample SAMEA3879599, study PRJEB24766) | human gut metagenome | biome: human-associated habitat; feature: feces | place: USA | collected 1985/1987 | reverse complement strand
TCTCTGATATATAATTGTTTACAGAATTTTTTACCATAATCTGCAGCCTTCCCTCTCTCCATTCCTGAGAAAGTTTCAACAAATCCGGATAATGCAGCTGCAAGGTAAGATTCTTTTTCCATTCTTCCTTTTCTTCGCTGTTTTTAATCTGATTACAAAAGCTTACAATTTCCTTCTTCTTTTCATCCTGTAAGCGTCGTGGTACTCCTTCCGGGCGAACATAGCTTCTTCTGAAAAGCACTCTTCTTTCAATATAATCTCGTGTACTCATCGGATACAGTCCGGATTCTCTCTGAAAAACTTGCAATCTTTCCTGCAATTTTCTAGCCTGTTCTGAGACGGTACTATTTAAACTGCTCGCAAAATCACTGAGATTTTCATCTTTTGCATGCCTAAGCCATAAATCTAATTTTTTCAGTTCCTCTTCACATTTTCGGGCATGCCGTTCATAATACTCCATTTCTCCAAGCACAAACAAAGATCTGTTAAATTGTTCTACATTAAGCACGTTATTCCAATCACGTATACTGAGCAATTCCAGAAATCGAAGTATTCCCTTTTCCTGTTCTTGCTCCATAAGATTCGGTTTTAATCCTCCTGCGTATATCAGAAATTCTGAATGACTCATATACTGATATTCCATATTCCAGAGTTGTGACAGAACTTCAAAAACCTCTTTCTTTTTTTCTTTGCTCAACGTTTTTCTTGTCTGATACCGAAAAAGATTCAAATGATAATGCTGTGACATATCATGTACCATTCCTTGTTCTTGAAAAACTCTCATACGATTTCGAAAACATTGAAGCCATTCTTCATTCACATCGGCAAGATCAATATAGTTGCAGAATACTACACCCTGACTGACCGGCAATATAATTTCTTCCCTATCCAGTTTCTGTTCAATATCACCCCACAACTCTTCCGCACTGGAATCGCTGTTTTGATAATAAATATATTTTCTTCTATCAAAAGTTTCCTGAAGTTTTTTATGAAAATATTCCGTCCTACCCTGACTGCGATCATCCATTACAACCAGAAGTGCGTCATACGTTTCATCTGAAAATACTGGCATAATTTTCCTCCAATCCTAACCTTATATCTGTTTAAATTTACTCGTTCCCTATGACAGCTGTAGGCACCCCAAAAGGGGTGCCACTAACATTATTTTTTAATTTCTTTCTGTACCGCATTTTGGACATATCATAAAGTCTGCATCGTTATGACGACCACATTTTGGACAACTCCAATCCTGAATCTCATCCTGCTCTTCTGGTTTTGATGTGCCACATTTTGGGCATATCATAAAATCTGCATCATTATGGCGACCACATTTTGGACAACTCCAATCCCGAATTTCATCCTGTTTTTCTGGTTTTGATGTGCCACATCTTGGGCATACCATAAAATCTGCATCATTATGGCGACCACATTCTGGACAATCCCATCCCTTCACTGGTTCTTCTCGTTTTGCTGTGCCACATTTTGGGCATATCATAAATTCCTCATCGTTATGACGACCACATTTTGGGCAATCCCATCCCTTCACTGGTACCTGTCGTTTTCGTCCACACTTTGGACATATTGTAAAATCTTCATCGTTATGGCGACCACATTCTGGACAATCCCATCCCTTCACTGGCACTGGCTCAAGCTCTTTCAGACTTTCATACATATTTGCCAACGTCTTAACATAGAATTCATCATCAGCATTTCCATTTCTTATTCTTCTCAAACAGAATCTGATTGCATCTTCTGGCTCACGATCTTCTCCTGCTGGATCAATAAAATCTATTTCCAGCTTTTTAACCAAATTTCTAAGTTCTTCTCTTTTTTTCTCCAAAAGTGTATTCATTTCATTACGATCACCACTTATTTCCTTTTCTCTCGCAATACGTTCCAGTTCATCGAAATTTAAATCTGTAAACTTTTTAAACGCCATCAAAATTTCCCAGTCCATCTGTGCAAGTTTTTTCTCTATTGGCGTATAATTCGTTTCCGCCATCCTATCAAATCTGCACAAGGTCTTCATTCTTCCTTCGTTGTTAACCATATAACGCCATGCCGCATCTTTTTCTGAATAAATCACAATACCATACTGATAATAACGAATAAACTTCTCTACCTGATATCCGTACTTCTGATCCTCTTCACGAGCTTCTAATGTTGTTACAATCTCATAATATCTGCATAACGTTTCTCGAAGTTCCAAAAACAGCTCTGTATTCTTTCTCAAAATACGTTTCATATAGATAATGCTTTGTGCTTCAATCTGATCACTGTTCATACCACTTTGCCGTGCAGTTGAAAAATCGAACGGTTGTGCGAACATACCACTGTCAAACAAGATAATTGATTTCTGATTTACTTTCGTTGAAACTGGATTCTACTGTTTCAGATTTTTCTCCTCTTTCAAATCTTCCGTCCAGTCCAATCTCTTCATAGTCTTCAACATTCAGATTCTTCCAGTCATTTGGAATCAGATGCACTACATATTCATAAATATCACGATTTGCAGCCTGACTTATTTTTCGCTCAATTAACTTTTCTTTCATCGCATATTCAACAATTGGATTGAACATTGTACGAAGAAATTCTTTTTCTTTGTCATTTTTTTCCATGTTACGCAAAGCAATCGGCGGATAATGTTCCCAGCTTAAACCTGTTCCAAATAACATTTGTTCCTCTTCTGTCAATAACAGATTAGGTGCAGGTTCTCCTTCTTTTCGTGCTTTATCTGTTTCTATTTCACTTTTTGTACGTTCTGTATATTTCGTAATATAGTTATCTTCTCCATTGCACAGATGTCTGGAGACGCATAATGGCTCTTGTGCACTATTATAATAATTTTCCCATTTACCAATATCCACCAAATCACACAAAGCATTTGCCACACTTGTCTGATAACATACAATGTCAGATACTGCTGATGAAACTGCTGGCTCATTGGAATTATTGCCTCCAATCCTTGCAAGTTCATCTCTGAATGCCTGTTTAATTGGATTTGCAAAACTACTTCCATCCAATGCTTGAGGAAGCAGAATGAAACTATTCACCTTGTTCCAAGATCCTGGAACCGTTTTAAGTGCTGGTCTGCTCTTTTCAATCAGCTGCCTTACGATGCCTTGTACCAGCTCACGTGCCTTGTTCGCAACATTTTCCTGTGGTTCCTGCTCCAGAACATAATCAAAATAAGATGTTGCTGTCAGCGTAATCGCTGTTGCTCCGCCAGCTCCGCTTCCAAGTTCACAGCTTCTTGCCATGACTTCATCAAACATTTTTCTGGTCTTTCCTTCTGCATCGCTTACCCAATCTCCAGTATTTTGCACAAAGCTGTTTACCATATTCTGTTTTACTTCATCCATATTAATTCCGTTAATTTTTCTTCGGATATTCTGCTGAATCCATTCATATACATTTTCATTATTGCAAAGATTTACACAGTTTCCTTTCTGTGATGCATCCCTGAACTGCTCATAACTTTGTGCATCAAGAGAACTTCCTGCACTCTTGTAGAAATTTGATAAAACTTCCAGGCTTTCTGCAAAACGTTTGCAATCATTAACAAAACTGTTTATTGGACCTGTCAGATTTCGCTCCCATGCACCATTTGGTGCAAGAATATACTGTGCAATTCCACGCTTCACTTCATACTGAATGGCTTGTTGAAAATCGCCCCTCCACTGTGTCAGACCAGCTCTTCTAATACTTTCCAGAAATCTTCTTGTTAATTCCGGTCTGGCTACAGTTGTAGTGATTACTTTCTGCAGTTCTGCCTTTGCTGTATTCAGCATATTTTCAATAGAAATCTCCGGATAAGATTCTGGTACCCCATCTTGATTATAAGGACCATCTCCTCTAAATAACAGCTCCATTGCCTTTGGGCCATAATCTCTAATAACCTCTTTTGCTTTATCTTTAAAGAATGTTACCAGATCTGCAAGATATCCTATAAGTTCCTGTGTTCCGTTGTTCACACACTCTGTGGCCCTAAATCCACTTTCATATGCATTCGTATTTCCTGTTTCTACATCTCTCTGAGTAATATCCACATGATTATCTGGTAAAAGGCTGTATCTCTCCAGTGCACCTTTCAATTTCAAATTCCAGAGACTCCTCTCATTTAATTCATCGGAGTCTTTAAATCCAAACAATTTTCTAATCTGTGTTTCCATTTCAAATCTGCTCATACGGTTTTCTTCTGTACAGAAGTGGAGTGCCACTCCATCTGCCTGTATTTCTTCCGGTGATTGATAAAGCTTCTGGCAAACATTGCTTACCACATTTGCTGTCACAATCTGGTCTGGAATTGCTGCATATGCATAACCGATTCCACAGTACCTTCTGGAATCTTCCGGAAACACATCGTTTCTCAATACCCCTCCTACTGTCAGATTATCTCCAGCCAAGTATGTTGTACGGTATACTGGACCATTGCTGTAAAAAGAATTTTGATCAAAAGGTCCATCACTTTCAATTGCAAGATTAATAATAGACTCTGCCATCATAGATTTACTTTCTTCATAAGTTCCTGATATCAGAATTGGGTAATCAAACAGACGATTTGCATCATTACATTCAATAGTTATCGCACCATCTCTCGAGTAAAATTCTTCACTTCTTCCCGGTGATGCTGGTATGGACATATAACTTTCGAGTTCTTTTAATGCAGAATATCCATTTATATAAATAGACTTGAGTGCCTCTAAATTTTCTTTTTCAAAAGCTTCTACAGTATCTGGCAGAAAAAGATATCCGAATACACGCACTTCAGTCGCACCTGCTCTTCTACACGCTTCTCTTGCATGCACTGCAAGCTCCTCAAACGTTCCACTTCCATTTCCGCCCGATAAACCTGCTAAAATCATAACATCAACTCGTAGATTCGTTTTGTCACTCCAGTCTGTATTAAAAATTGTCTGTATGATATTGCGAAATTTAACATCATTTGTACTTCCACCCTCTGCATTATCATAAAACTTAATTTTTCCAGTCACACGATCTCTTGCTGAACCATTTGGCCCTAATTTTGTAACATCATATTTCGGATGTACAAATTTCTTAAAAAAGTCTGTTCGATTATTCTCTCTCAGTCTGTCTGAAGCTCCCCTTGTAGAAATATTTAAAACTTCTATCCCAGCTTGTCCTACTTGATTTGTTGTTGTATTTACTTCTCTACTATCCGAGTCAATCATGATGAATTTCATGTAGGTTGAGTAATCCGAAACCAATTTCTGTTTTGCTGTTCTGACTGCCTCGCGAATTGCAGCTGCACCACTGCCACCACTGCTGATAACAAGGGTAAGATGATCTGTACTTACCCTTAATTTATCTCGTTTTGAAAACAAAGTCTCATTCCCTACATCAATCTGTCCGACCTGAAGTATGTCCCGTAATTCTGTTGCATTTGTATCTGTTGGCATTTCTTCTCCTCCTGTTCACCTTTTATAAATAAAAGTCATATATTTTTATGACAATATTTCCTTATTGTTACACCAGCTCTATATACTTTTTCAGGATTTTATACATCGCCTGAATTGTCCATACATAAAATTCTTCCTCGCCTTTTTTTAAATTCAGGGTAAAACAAATCGCTTCTTCTGTTGTTTGCTCTTCACCTGACCAATCAATAAAATAAGCTTTCAGATTTTCAACCATTTTCCGAAGTTCTTTATCCTTTTCTTTCAGAAGTACGTCATTCTCTTCCTGCAGATTATTGATTTGTTTTTGCCTTAGCACTTTTTCCAGCTCATCAAAATTCAATTCTGTAAATTTTCGAAAAACCGGAAAAATCTCCCATCCCATCTTAACGAGCCTTTTTTCAAGTGAAGTATAATTTTTATTTGCAGTTATATCAGATCTGCATAATATTTTCGTATTTCCTTTTGCATCGGTCAGATAACGCCACACTTTATCCTCTTTCGAATAAAATACGATACCATACCGATAACACTGAATAAACTTATCCACCTGGAATTTATACCTATACTCTTTCTCACGCAATTCTAATGCCTTTTCAATCTCATAATATCTGCATAATGTTTCGCGTAGTTCCAGAAACAGCTCTGTGTTCTTTCTCAAAATACGTTTCATATAGATGATGCTTTGTGCTTCAATCTGATCACTGTTCATACCCCTTAGACGTGCATCCGAAAAATCAAATGGCTTTTCAAACATACCACTGCCAGACAATATAACCGGTTTCTGATCTGGTTTTATAGAAGCCGAATTCTGCTGTCTCAGATAACTGAATAAATTTTCTCCTCTTTCAAATCTTCCATCCAGTCCGATATTTTCATAATTTTCAACATCCAGATTATTCCAGTCATCCGGAATCAGATGCACTATATATTCATAAATATCTGAACTTTGAGTGGAATCTTCTTTTCGCTCAATCAGCTTTTCTTTCATTGCATAATCAACAATCGGATCGAACATCGTATGGAGAAACTCTTTTTCTTTTTCATTACTTTCTAAATTTCGAAGTGCAACCGGAGGATAATGTTCCCAGCTTAAGCCTGTCCCGAACAAAATCTCTTCTTGTGCTGTCAACCTTAATTCTGGTACAGGCTTCTTTTCTTTTCGTGCTTTTTTCTCTTCAATTTCACTCTTAGTACGTTCAGTAAATTTTGTTATATATTCCCCATTGCATAAATGTCTAGAAATCTTATAGTAAGACCTATTACTATTATAAGAATCTTCCCATTTTCCAATATCTTTCAGATCACACAATGCGTTTGCTTCACTGACTTGATAACATATAATATCAGACACATCTGCAAGAATACACGAGTATGTGGTCCCTACAATTCGTGCAAACTCATCTCTAAAAGCCTGTTGAATCGGTGTTGCAAATTTACTGTATTCCAGTTCCGCTGGAAGGAAAAGAAATCCATCAATTACACTCCAGGATCCTGTCACGGTCTTAAGTGCCGGCTTGCTCTTTTCAATCAGCTGTCTTACGATCCCCTGTACCAGTTCACGTGCTTTATTCACAACATTTTCCTGTGGTTCCTGTTCCAGAACATGCTCGAAATACGAGGTTGCTGTCAGCTGATTTGCCGCCCCACCAATTCCAAGTTCACAGCTTCTTGCCATAACTTCATCAAATACTTCTCTTGTTTTTCCTTCTTCATTGCTTGCCCAGTCTTCCGTTTTTCTTACAAAGCTATCTGCAATATTTTGTTTCACTTCTTCCAGATTGATTCCATCAATCTTTTTTCGGATATTTTCCTGAAGCCAGCCATATGCATGTGCGTTATTGCAAAGATTTACACTATTTTCTCTCTGCGACTCATTCAAAAATCGCTGATAGTCTCCATCAAGAGAACTTCCAACACTTTTATAAAATTTTGTTAATGTCTCCAGTCTGCTTGAAAAGCATCTGCACTGATTAATAAAATCTTCTATGGGGTTTATTACCTTTCTCTCCCATATTCCATCTGGTTCAAGAAGATTGCATGCAATTTTCTGTTTTACTTCCTGTTGAATTGCATGTTGAAAATCACCTCGCCACTGTATAAGTCCCCATCCTCTGATAGATTCCAAGAATCTTCTAGTTAAGACCGGTTTTGCTACCGTTGTAGTGATTACCCTCTGCATTTCTGTCTTTGCTGTATTCAACATATTTTCAATCGAAAGCTCCGGATAAACTTCTGACATCCCATCCTGATTGTAAGGACCATTCCCCTTATACAACAGTTCTATTGCCTTTGGACCATAATCTCTAATAACCTCTTTTGCCTTATCTTTAAAGAATGTTACCAGATCTGCAAGATATCCTGTGAGTTTCTGTGTTCCGTTATACACACTCTCTACAGCCCTAAATCCTTTTTCATATACATCCGTATTTCCCGTTTCTACATCTCTACGTGTAATACCTACAGGATTATCCGGCAAACGACTACTGCTCTCCAGTACACCTCGCAATTGCAGATTCCAGAGACTCATCTCATTCAATTCATCATCCGTCCTAAATCCAAACAATCGGCGTATCTGTGTTTCCATCTCAGCTCTGTTCATGCGTTTTTTTTCTGTACAGAAATGTCTTCCTGTTTCATCTGTCTGATAAAATTTCTGACACACATTTCCTACAATATTCGCTGTTACAATTTCTTTTGGAATCGCTGCATAAGCATATCCAATACCACAATACCTTCTGGAATCTTCCGGAAATACATTGTTTTTCAAAACTCCACCTGTTGTTAAATTATTACCATTCAAATAAGAAAGCCTTGCTGTCGGCATATTAGAATAAAAAGAATTCATTCCTACAATTCCAGATGTGCTTAAATTAACGATCAGATCTGCCATTATTCTGATGCTTTCTTCATAAGTTCCCGAAATCAGAACCGGACAGTCAAACAGTGGAGTGTCACTGTTACACTTCATCGTTGTCACGCCGTCCCCGGAATAAAATTTCTCTGTTCTTCCCGGTGAAGCCGGTATAGACATATAACTTTCCAGCTCTTTTAATGCAGCATATCCGTTCGCATAAAGAGTGTTGAGTCTATCTGGATTATATGCCACAAATTTCTCCATCGTGTCCGGAAGGAAAAGATAGCCATACACACGTACTTCTGTCGCTCCTGAATATATGCAGGCTTTTCTCGCATGTGCCGCAAGCTCTTCAAATGTTCCGCTTCCCGTACCGCCTGACAGTCCTGCCACAATCATAATATCAACCAGCAGATTGCTTCTGTTACTCCAGTCCGTAGCAAAAATTTCTCTGATAATATCTCGGAACTTAGTATCGTTTGTACTTCCACCCATCGCGTTGTCATAAAATTTAATTTTCCCAGTCATACGATCAGCACCTAAACCATAAGGACCCAGTTTTGTAACATCATAATCATGGTGCACAAATTTTTTAAAGAAATCAGTCCGATCACTAACTCGTAATCTGTCATAAGCTCCAGGAACAAAAATATTCAAAGTCTTTACCTGCTCTTTTTCCATACTGTCCATCCCACGCTGATCAGAATCCACCAAGATAAATTTCGTATAATTATCAAAATCAGATTCTAGATTCTGTCTGGCCTTTTGAAGCGCTGCATGAATAGCAGCTGCTCCCATACCGCCACTGCCGATCACCAGTGTCAGATGATCTCTCTGTATTCCTCTTTTGTTTTCTGTTCCAAATAGTATTCCGTTCCCTGTATCAATCGTACCGATTTGAAGAATCCTGCACTGTTCGGCTCTGTCTTCTGGTTCCCACAACATCTTCTTTCCTCCCACACAATCTGTTTAATTCATTCTGGTAAGTGTTATGTTTACGCCATCTACATAAATATCAATGTACTGACCTTTTGAAATTTTTGCTTTCTTTAAAGTCTTTCCCGCTGCAGTATCGTATTCTCTTCCGGCGTATGTAACCGTTGCCGCTTTTTCGAGTCCTGTTATTGTCACGGATTTGTTGAAATTGTTTCCTGCCTTTAACGTTATTCCTCCATCGTTAATAGAACTGAATCCAAAATCTTCAATCGCTCCGCTCAGGCTGCATTTTGCTTTCTTTCCATGTGCCATTTTACCAAGTGGATATGGTCCTTCCAGTCTTCCTCCGACTGTGATTTCCCATACTCCATAGATTTTTCTTCCGGCAAACATCAGAATCAAAAATACAATTACGATCACCAGAATAATCACTGAAGCAATTATCGGAACTCTGATCTGTTTCCATACCCAACTTCCTGCACTGATGGATTTAACACTTATTTCTTTTTCAAAGCGAATGCTTCCATCATTTGCATCTGTCGCTGAAACATGGAAAGTTTCTTTTCCTTCTCCAGTTGCAGTGATGCTCAATACCCCTGGTGCAGATTCTTTTATCTGAATCTTAGAACTTTCCGGAAGTTTTTCTATTTCGTAAATTGGAGCTGCTCCGTCCGGATCTTCAAAATAATCATCCAATTTAATTTCTGCATTTGAACTTCCGTCCGGTCCCAGTTTTTTCTTTAAAAATCCAGGAACTTTATTCGCATTGTAAGTGATCGTTTTGGAAATCTTTTTGGAACCTTTTTCCCGCAAAGGCTGATTTACCATATGGATTGTAAAGGAGGAAGTCACATCCTGATCCATACTTCCATCATTTACGCCTACTTTTACCTGTACATCACCTGCTTTTGTGCCTGTTTTAATGTGCATAACATTCTGTTCATCCAGCGTTACTTCTATTCCTGCTGTCTGATCCACTTCAAAATTGCAGATAAATTTATCCTGATCCGGATCGTTAAAATAAGTGTTCAGATCAATGGTCTGTTCTTCACCAAATCCCATATTCAGATCTTCCAGATCTTTTACTTTTGTAACCGGACGGTTTTTGACATTAAATGTAATATAACCGGTTTCTTTTCTGTCATTGCGGAAATGTCCGCTTTCTACGACTGCTTTTACTTTGACCATTCCGGTCTGATTCAGGATTACTTTTCCGGTGTAACACTGGTTTTCTTCATCAACTGTCATATCAAAGGTCTGTGCTGATTCTTCATCCCCTTTTACGACATACCCTGAGCAACACTCACCTTTTCCGTATCATTATTGGTGAGCAGTCTGATCCTTCCCGTGTATTCTGCACCTTCAAAACTCGGATCAGATTTCAGCAAATAATTGATTTCTTCATACAGACGGAAAGTGAAACGATCTGCAAAACCCGGTGCGGTATTGTTCAGTGCAAGTGATCCTTTTCCAACCGGCCCGAGCAGGATTTCACCATCTTTAGCGAGAGCTCCATCTTTCAGGGCACGTACGATCGTGCAGGCATAGGCCGGAATTCCGATATTCAACCTGGCTTCTGTCAATTCCTGGACTTTCATCTGAAATTCATCCGCATTCACACTGGTTACCTGAAAACGACATTCAGTGAAAAGTCGGTTCAGTGACAGGTTAAAGCCAAGCCGTTCGTACAGCTCACCCTGTCTCGATGCCATTGCCTGTCTGATCGCATCCTCTGCCTGTTTTTTCAGCTCCCGGCTGCCGCCGCTGAAGCACCGCATCAGAGCTGCAGCATTACCACCTTCGTAGACCTTCGCAAGTGTTCCGTTCGTTACTCGCTGAGCCGCATACGGCACGGAACTCAGATACAGTTTTCCATTGACTCTCAGTGAGAAATCACTGGTGGAATAGCCAATGTCCAGACTGCCAAGTGCCACTCCATCTCCAATAAATACGTTACCCGGCGGATTGAGCTGGTGCCAGACTGCTGCCGCTTCACTTTCAGAACAAAATGTGATATTGTGGCCTTCCATAAGCTGTGCTTCCGGAAGCAGATATTCATTGACCATCTCGATCGCACCACGGATAATATCCAGAAGCTGTTTTGTGATACCCTCACCAGAACCATTTTCCGGATAGGAGATCATAAATTCCAGGTTATTATATGGAACCGAAAATCCCTCTCTTGCCAGTGCCAGAATCCCCTCCAGGATCATAATTCCGATATACTGTTTCAGAGCCATGGAAATCAGCTGTCGGTCTCTGACTTTCAGCTTTGATCTTGTCAGAACTTCTTTCATATTGCTGATGACGCCGATATTGGTCATCGCTTCTGTCATCGTACCAGGAGAGTCTTTCAATGCTGCAAATAAAACCTGCTCGTCCGGTTTCCAGATACGGCTCTCAACCATGAGGGTGGACCAGTTGCCCATTGTTTCCGCCGGGAAGAATTGCTGCAGCAGGGAATCGAAATGGGTTCCGCTTTTTCCGGAGTCCATCAGGCGGCGTTCTACCGTCTGGTCAAACTCTGTTCTTGATGTCGGTGTCAGCGGAAAGTTCAGTTTTTCATAGGAAATCGCTTCGGTCCTGCCGGAACCTTCGATCGATTTCAGGCGGACACTTGTTGCTCCTGCCGGATCTAAGGAAAGATACATCTTCTGATTTTTACGTTCCGGTGTCAAAATTTTCGGCATTACAATGGTTCCGAGCACATTTCCTTCCCGATCACACAGTTCCATCCGCTCAATACGCAGGGAACGCTGATGAATTTCCCAGACTCCGTCATACTGATTTGAAGTAAGGCCGATGACACTGCTGCCCGGATCTTCCGGAAGCACGTTCCATCTTGTCTCCAGATTATCGTTGGTGATGGCTCCTGCCGCAGATCCCTGTACCAGATAATTGTATTTCGCCAGAATACCGTCCGGCACCATGTACGCCATATCGATATAGTTGTCCGGCTGACAGATTCGAAATCCGCTCTTCCCTGCCGCATAGATTTTGTGACAGAGCTCCCTGTCCAGTCTTGCTCTGAATTCGATCCATTTCGGGATACCATTTACCATTTCCCCGGCAAATTTATAATCAACTTCTTCGATACTATGGACATTCTGCACCGGCGGAATGACAATAAGTCGATCGCTGATCTCTCCAAAAGTATCGTTGATATCAGAAAGACATCTTGTTCCGGTGTTGATCAGAACCGGCTGCCGCAAAACTTTCTCTGAAACGTTGCTGCCCATGTAATTGCATACGGCAAGTGGATTTGCCTCAGGAGAGGTTTCCTGAATATATGCAGTAACCTCTTCCGGCAGGGTTTCTGCCAGTTCTGCCCGGTAAAGTTCCATTTCTGCACCAGTAAGTGCACCGCCGATATAGTCGAGTACTTTTCCAAGTACCTTTGCATTTGCTCCCTTTGCGATCAGATTGGTGAGCAGTGCACGGCAGCGTTTTGTGATATGTGGATTCCCGGCCATAAATTCTTCTGGTAATTTACAGCATTTTTCTGACTGTGGGAATCCAACGCCCGGCACAAAACATTTCCATTTTGGAAAATACATACCAACGACTTCTCCTGAAACAGAAACCTGAAGCACACGGTCCGGCTCTTTTTCCATTCCGGTATCTTCTTCGTCCAGTTTCAGTTTTCTCAGATCCTTCATCATTTTCTGATCGATCGGATTGTCTTTATTGAAGGTATGAAGTGTGTATGCGACTTCAGAACCGTTATACGGAACCTGTGCAAGACATAAGTACAGGGAAAGCAGCTGTTTTTCATTTACTCCTGAAATTTCTTTTTTCGCACTGGACACATTGATCAGCCAGGCGATAACATTTCCCCAGGTACTGGAAATGTTTTTCGCATTCTGCCTGGTCTCTTCATTCTCGACCGGAGTCATGATAAATTCTGCACATTCCTGAATTGTCATTCCATCTACATCCATGAAACCATGATGTTTTTCAACGTTTCTCAGTTCTGCAATTTTTCTGTGCTCTCTAGAAAAAGCCATAATGTCTTCTCTCCTTTCTTTCGCTGCAAATTTTATAAATGTCACTCAAAATATCCTGAAATGGTCTTGGATTGCCATGTTCATAGTACTTAACCTGTTTACGCAGCTTATCCATGGTAAGTCCGGTGTTATAGATATTTTCCTCTCTTTGTTCAGTCCTTCTGTCCGCAGGACACATGGTCAGCTCATCAAACTGAAATCCTGTCATCCCTCCATGCTCACGGATATCTGCTTTTTTCTCGATCTTTTCTTCATCCTTTTTTTCTGCTTTTTTGCCAATTTTTTTTCCTATCATCTCCTCGATTCTTTCTGTATCAAACAATGTCGATCCATAAGCGGGCGTAGAATCTGTCTCCCAGTTTTTCCCGGTCAGAGAAATTTCTCCAAGATACTCCAGAAACATGGTTTCTTTGGCAAGCAGTGCTTTCAGAGGCTTCCGGATCTCTTCTTCCAGATCCACGCTGGAATTTAAAACTGCTTCTTTTACTTTTCTCGGTGTCTTCCCTTTAAACATCCGGGCAAGAAACTCTGCTTCATAGATTTTATCCGGATCATTTTCTTCTGGTGCCTGAATCAGCTGTGGACGAAGCCAGTAGAACAGTGCTGCATCAAAGCGAAGTCTCGCAGATAAATATTGTCTGTATTCTTCCGGAAGTCCCAGATTCTCCCAGTTGGTGAGAGCGTTTCCAGGTCTTGAGTAATGTGGAATAACCGGACAGTGCTTTTTCGATGCGTGTTCCGTGCTGAGACTAAAGAAATCCTCCATCGCAGCAACCGCAACAAGCTCGATCGCATGGGCATGTTTATACTGTTCTCTGGAATCCGATGCTTTCGTGGCCTGTACCGGACACTGATCATGCTCCAGCAGATAGAAAAGATTGACTGCCTCTGCAGAATCCTCCGGGAAATTGCGGAGCGTTCCGGCCACCAGACCGGCAACATCCTGGTCAAGTCCATTCATTGCCGGGAAGCGGAAAGCACTGCCTGTCATGATCACAGCAATCTTGAGGTTCTGTTCCACATAAGCCTTTGCCTGCTCCTGCTCCATTCTCAGATCTTCCATCACTCTCTCCACGCACAGCTTCCGGAGCATGGCCGGATGGGTACAGAGATTGGTTCTACCTTCCCCTCCGATGCCGCTTCCAACCATCACTACGCGTGTTTCGTATGTATTATTAGATGCAACGACACTGTCTGCGATTGCCCGAAATCCGGCATTTCTATCTTCTTCCGTTTCCAGTGCACACTGCATAGCTGCGGAAGATACGACACTGCCAAGCGTCAGATCACGATAGTAACCCCCGAGAAGGTCTCTTTCCAGCTGTTCTTCCGTAAGCAAAAGCCCATTTCGATACCATGCAGGTGCGATTTTTTTAAGACTCATTGTGTTGTCTCTGGCAAGCTTTTCTTTTACTTTTTCAGCCAGTCTGCAGAAATGGAAGGAATAATGCGGATCACAGAATTCGCTTTCGCTATCCAGTCTTACAAGTTTCTGCAGCTGCTCAATCTCTTCTGCTCCGGCGTCCATCGTCTCATAAATAAATTTCCAGTTTTCTGTTCTTCCGTTTTCACCTGCGGCATAAGCTTTGGCACTCAGATACATGTGAGCCGCAAGCAGTGCCCGAACTCCGGTTCCTCCTTCCGCCATCACATAGTTGTGGTTCAACATTACATTTTCCGGCATATACGATACCTCCTATTATTTAAAATCAGATTTTATGTTGACTTCTAGTCGAACACGCGAGACTTATCATTCCCCTGTAATTTGATTTGGCAGTCCGACAAACCGCATCAGCAGATACAAAACAAGGTTTCCGACGATAGCCATTGTTATCACGGAGCTGATACAATACGCTGCCGGAATACCCACGAACCAGATACTTCCCACCATACAAATCAGAGCGATCGCCACAATCAGAATGGTCAGAATGGCGGATGTTGTGAAATATTTTCTCTTATAATAGAACGCCATTTTTCGCATCTTCTCGATATTCATCATATTTACTGCTTCTCGGCTCACTTTACGGTACCATGTCACATAGCAGCCAACGATCACAGCCGCCTGTGCGATCAGAAATGGCAGGCTCAGGCGGAAGCCCTCGGCTCCTGCATTCATCTCTCTAGCGAGAAACCGAAGTCCAAATAAAACCAGTACCGCAATCACTGCAAATCCCATCGTTCCTTTAAATAAATTTTTTAATCCGCTCATAAAATTCTCCTTTCCTTTGCCCTTTTGTTGATTCTCCTGCTCTTTAGCGATTGTCGATGATCAGTCGGATGGTAAGCATCTCGTTGTCTGACTCGGCAACAGCTCCAGCTGCAATCAGCTCATCTGTAATCTTTTCAAATTCCAGCAGTTTGCAGAAAACCGACGAAGAACTTCCATCTCCTGTATAATAAAATTTCGAGGTACTTTCCTGTTTTTTGATGATTTCCGGTGTGCACTCACTTTTCAGAGCCGTGCTGTAATCTTCCAATCCTGCACTGTGATTTGCTGCAAATTTCTGAAGATCCGCCACTTCACCGGTTGCTGCGAACGTGAGCTGCGCCTCGACTGCAAACAGTCCTTTTGGAAGTGATTCATTTTCAAGAGAAACGGTAAAGATCGAATCACCCTGGGCGATAACGCCTCCCAGATCTTTATAAAGACGCTGGTACTTCTTTGTGTCAGTCACTTCATTTACGATGGCAGAAAACGCTCCCAGATATGCTTTGGTAGCCATCTTGAATGTCACATTGCTTTCTTTGTATGTCCCGGATTCTTCGTCATACTCCATGACATTCGTAATCTCTGCCTTTTCAACAGCCGGAACTGCCTGATTTGGTACTGCATACAGGATTGCTTTAACTGCTTTCTTGGCCTTACTTGTCGAGTTTCCGCTCTTTCTGTATACAAACGTATTCGGACAGGTAAATTCAGTATTTTCCGTATCAACAAGAGACATGCCAAACACATAATTGGTGTTGTCATAAGTTACATTCGCAATGTCGTTCTTGAAACATTTGCTCGATGTCAGCTGAAGGAAATTGCTGTCCTGTTTTTCCTCTGCATGAAGTGAAACATGGCACGTGTCATACGGCACTTCCGTTCCCAGCTTGTACTGAAAAAACTGATCGTAGTCTTCCACGAGGCTGTTTTTACCAAATACGATCATCAGAAATTCTTTCTGTGCAAAAGAGCAATCCTTGACAGAAACTGTTTCAAGCACACTGCTTGAAGTGTATATTTTGAACTGGAGACTGCCATTGTACTGCATCGTAAAAACGTAGAACGAATAGCCTGTCGCCCCGGTATTCACCAACCATTTGCCGATCTCCGAACAGCTTGTCCCCGTCTGGAGATCCGTTGTAAGAACATTGACGCCTTCCGGATCACAGGGCAGTGTCCCATCCCGGATCAGATCAATCGGTGCTCCCCTCCCATATTGTCCGCTGAGGGCAAGCTGCTCCGTTGTTTCGATCAAATTTTTACTGTCTACGCTGTAAAAATGACGCTCTTCATATCCGGCAGCACATTTCGTAGCAGCTGCATGGATTTTCACCACTTCCGGTGACCGCTGCATGCTTCCTGACGTATCCAGGTAAAACGAAATCTTCTTGTTTTCTGTTTCACCTCCGGCTCTCGCCTGGATCGTTTCCCTGGTTGTCTCTTTTGCCGTTTCACTGGCGTTCTTCTGCGATTTATCAGACTTTCCTGCCGTTTCCGTCTCCTCCGGCTTCGGTACATAATAGCCATCCGGGTAAGGAATCTCCTTTTGCTTCCCCCCACATCCGGTCAGAAGCACAGAGATGATAATAAAAGGTAGCAGATCGGAAGAG
>OKTF01000823.1_pt1 | contig 18871 bp, 15 predicted proteins | sample 1606461 | NCBI WGS metagenome assembly OKTF01 (sample SAMEA3879599, study PRJEB24766) | human gut metagenome | biome: human-associated habitat; feature: feces | place: USA | collected 1985/1987 | reverse complement strand
CAGGGGAGCGGCGGCTCCGCGCCTGCAAGCTGGCCAGGATGGAGACCATCCCGGCCATCCTCTGTGACTGCGGCGACCAGCGGACTGCGGCGCTGGGTCTGCTGGAAAACATCCAGAGGGAAGACCTGAACCCCTTTGAGCAGGCACAAGGGCTGCGGGATGTCATCGCCCTTTGGGACTGCACCCAGGCCGAGGCGGCCAAACGGCTGGGCATGGCACAGCCCACCCTTGCCAACAAGCTGCGGCTGCTGCAGCTGACCACTGACCAAAGGCAGTTTGTGCTGGACAATGGCCTGACCGAGCGCCACGCCCGGGCTGTCCTGCGCCTGCCCGAGAACCGGCGGAGCGAAGCCCTTATCACCATTGCCAAGCGGCGGATGAATGCCCGGCAGACCGACCTGTACATTGAGCAGGTGCTCAATGCTGCCGCCCCGGGCAGACACCGCATCTCCATGGTCAAGGATGTGCGCATCTTTGTCAACACCATCGACCATGCCATCCGGCTGATGACGGACAACGGTGTGCCTGCCACGGCCCACAGGGAAGAGCGGGACGGCTATATTGAATACACGGTACGCATTCCAACCGCAGCCGCGCAAAGATAAAACGCATCGCAATTTTCACAAAAAATGCAATTCCACAGGGTTTTTACGCAAAATAATCAGGAAACAGGTTCAAAAAGCCGCGCTGATGTGCTATACTAGTCTTTAAAGGGGCTTTGCTGGTGGGAAAACAGCGGGGCCCGGCCTCGAATGTTCCACGTGGAACAAATAATTTTCCCGGGAGGAAACAAAGAGCGTGGCTAAAATCGTTGCAATTGCAAACCAAAAAGGCGGCGTGGGCAAGACCACCACGGCCGTGAACCTTTCGTCCTGCGTTGCGGCTCTGGGCAAAAAGACGCTCATCGTCGATCTGGACCCGCAGGGCAATACCACCACCGGTTACGGCATTCCCAAGCGGAGTGTCGATGTGGGTACTTATGAGCTGCTGATCGGTGAGGCGGAGGCAAAGGATGCCATCCGCAAGACCGAGTTCCGCACCGATGTCATCGGTTCCAACACCCGGCTTGCGGGTGCGGGTCTGGAAATGATCGATCTGCCGGGCCGCGAAAGCCGCCTGCGCAAGGCGCTGGCCTCGGTACAGAAGGACTACGACTTCATCTTTGTGGACTGCCCGCCCAGCCTGGATCTGCTCACCCTGAACGGTCTGAGCGCCTGCGACAGTGTGCTGATCCCGGTGGAAGCGGCTTACCTGCCGGTAAAGGGCCTGCAGCAGCTTATCAAGACCATTGGAAAGGTACACAGGCGGCTGAACCCCAGGCTATCCATTATGGGGATTCTGCTGACAAAGGTTGACCGCCGGACAAACTTTGCACGGGATATTTCGGAACAGATCTGTGATGTATATGGCAATAACATCCATATCTTTGAGAATTGTATCCCTATGTCTGTACGAGCGGCAGAGACAACAGCGGAGGGAAAGAGTATTTATCTCCATGATCCGAAAGGGATTGTGGCAGAGGGATACCGCCACCTTACCGGGGAGGTGCTTGCAGATGAAAAATAAGAGTGCGGAGAAAATCAAGCTGACTTCCTTTGACGATCTGTTTGGAACAAAAGATAACAGCGTGGAAGGTATCTATACAACGGTCGCTTTAAGCCAGCTTCACCCGTTTAAAAATCACCCTTTCAAGGTATTGGACGATGAAAAAATGCAGGAAACCGTGGAAAGTGTGATCCAGCACGGCGTAATCTAGCCAGGGATTGTGCGCCCTTGTGCAGATGGATATGAGGTGGTAGCCGGACATCGCAGATGGCGGGCCTGCGAACTGGCAGGAAAGCCGGACATGCCGGTAATTATCCGGGATCTGGATGATGACGCAGCTACGGTGCTGATGGTGGATACCAATATTCAAAGGGAGAACCTTCTGCCAAGTGAGAAAGCCAGGGCTTACAAGATGAAATATGAGGCGCTGAAACATCAGGGAAGCAAAGGAGACAAGCACACGGCGGATGCTGTGGGAGAGAAAGCAGGGGACAGCGGAAGGACGGTACAGAGGTATATCCGGCTTGCCAGCCTGATTGACGGGCTTCTGGATTTGGTGGATACAGGAAAGATTGCGATGATAGCCGGGGAACGCTTATCCTATCTGAAGCCGGAAGAACAGGAGATGGTGATGGAGGCAGCTGAGAACACTAGTGTTTATCCATCACCGGCTCAGGCCGGGCAGCTCAAAGGTATGAGTGAGGAAGGAATGCTGTCAGAAGGAAGTATCTATGCGCTTCTTGTAAAGAAAGAGGGCGGCGGGCAGACTGTGACGATCTCTTCAAAGAAGATCCGTGATTACTTCCCGCCGGCATACACAAAGGAACAGATTGAGGAAGTAATCTATTCGCTTCTGGATCAATGGAAACAGGGAAAGGAGGGGGAATTAAATGCAGGAGATACAGTTTGATTATTTCCGTGGGATGGAAGCGGAACAGTATAGTTTTTACCGTGTCCCGAAAGTGCTGTTTACCGCAGAGTGTTTTAAATCCCTTTCCTGTGAAGCAAAGGTTTTATACGGTTTGATGTTAGACCGTATGAGCCTTAGCATTAAAAACCGTTGGTTTGACGAGGAAGATAGAGTATACATCATTTTTACCGTGGAAGAAATAGCAGAGCTTCTGAATTGTGGGACACAGAAAGCGGTGAAGCTGATGAAAGAACTGGATGATAATCAGGGGATTGGATTGATTGAAAAGAAACGTTTGGGATTGGGAAAACCGAATGTAATCTATGTGAAAAATTTTATACTGAAGGAAAAGCGTTCTTCTGAGCAGATAGGAAAAGTGCCGGAAAACCTTGGAAACACGCAGAATAGTGAAAATCACAATTCAAGAATAGTGAAAACCACAAATCAGGAATTACCAGAATCACAATTCAAGAATGGTGAAAATCACAATTCAGGAATAGTGAAAACCACAAATCAGGAATTTCCGGAATCACAATTCAAGAATGATGAAAATCATACTTCAAGAATTGTGGAAATCACAACTCAAGAAGTTCCAAAATCACAATCTAATAATACTGATATTAATAATACTGATTTTAATGAGACTGATTCTATCCAATCCTATCTATCTCCATCTGCAGGTGAAGTGCGCCCTGTGGGAGAAGATGTGATAGAGAGGATGGAAACCTATCGTGCACTGTTACAGGAGAACATTGATTATGAGTGCTTTCCGGACAGAAGGGAGAAAGAAGATGTGGACGAGCTTATTGAGCTGATGGTGGAGATCCTGATGATGCCGGATGACAGCGTGGTGCGGATCGGCGGGGCAGATAAGCCGGTATCGGTAGTCAAAAGCCGTTTCCTGAAGCTGACCTATTCCCATATCGAGTATGTTTTGTTCAGCCTGCACCGGAATACATCCAAAGTGGCGAACATCAAGGCATATCTTTTGACTACGCTTTACAATTCGTCTATGACGATGAACCATTACTATCAGGCGGAAGTGAACCATGATCTGTATGGAGGTAAATGAAATGCGGATAAATGAATTTATGAAAAAGGTGATCATACCGGTAGGAGCCGCAGTCTTCCTGGGAGTGCTGTTTTATCCTCTCTGTGTGGAGCAAGGGCAGTGTGATTACCTGAAACTGTGGATGTTTGTAGGGATTCCCTTTGGGGTACAGAGGATGTTCCTATGGATCATTCCGAGGAGCTTTGATATTGGCGGTACGGTGGGAATGTTTGTATTCAACCTGTTGATCGGCGGCGTCATCGGCGGGTTCGTCCTGGTCTGGCGTCTTCTGATGGCGGTCTGCTATCTGGCGAAAATGGCAGTTACCGGGATTTCTAGAATGGTAAGTGCAAAAACCGTGTGAAGTGTTTACGGAAGAAAAAGTGAATAATAGAGTTACGAAAGCAGCTAAGTTCATGTACCTGGCTGCTTTTTTGTACTGGCGATCGCTTACAATCCCGGAATGTGCCTTTTGGCACTTCCGGTGATGCTGTCTGTGGACAGGAAACTTTGCGACACGGTGTCAAAAAGTGAAATTTATCGTGGAAGGAGGGACTGTGTTGGGAAACCGTGCGGGATCGCAGGAGTTGATCCAGTTGGGGGAACGTATCAGACAAAAGAGAAAAGACAGCCATTTAACGCAGGAGACTTTTGCAGAGAAAGCCGGGATCAGTGTCAACACAGTGAGCCGCATTGAAGGAGGGCAGGCAGCCATGTCTATGGCATAGTGAAAGAATTCAGGAAGGATAATGAAGTTTACTGCAATATCATTCCCGGAAGCAGGCAAAATCTCATGATAAGCATTCTGATTCATAAGAAGCAGATCACCCTCGTTCAGAACAAGTTTTTCACAGCCGTTGATAATATGCTGTGTCTGGCCTTTGCACATATAAACCATTTCGACATAATTATGGCGGTGCCGTGGAAAGTGTACGAAACGTGTATGAGGGCGTATTTCAATCAGCCGCCCTTTCTGGAGCAGCTTTTTGCTGTCAATAACAAATTGTTTTTCGGATGTATATAGGTCTTTTTCAACACTATTTTTCCCATCCAGATATTTTTGCTCTTCTTCTGTAATAGGCTCAAGATATTTTAAAAGTTCGAGTTCCATACAACTACTCCTCATCTTGTTAAAATCTATGACATTTATACAGTATATCACAAATGTGCAAATAAGGTCCCTATTTGTTGTTTGAAACGACCTAAAAAAGAAGCGTTTTGGGTGGTAGGATTGATATAGAAGAAATAATAAGTAAGGAGAGGTGATGGTAGGATGGAGTGCTTTCTTGCCATAGATATCGGGGCTTCAAGCGGAAGGCATATTGTAGGGACAAAAGAAAATGGACGGCTCTGCCTGAAAGAAGTATACCGATTTGAGAATGGAATGAAACATGATAACAAGGACGCTTCTTTGTATTGGGATGTTGATGAATTATACGGGGAGATCCTGAATGGAATGAAGGCATGCAAAGAAGCAGGATTTGAGCCAAAGAGTATGGGAATCGATACATGGGGTGTGGATTTTGTCCTTTTAGATGAGGCCGGAGAACGGATAGGGAATGCCATTGCATACAGAGATAAGCGGACAGAGCAGATGGACAAAATCGTCTATGAGACAGTGCAGGAGCAGGAATTATATCTGCGGACGGGAACCCAGAAACAGCAATTTAATACCATTTACCAGCTGATGGCGCTGAAAGAGCGGCATCCACAGGTATTAGAGAAGGCAGAAACTTTTTTGATGATTCCGGATTATTTTCATTTTCTATTGACTGGAGAAAGTGGAAATGAGTATACGAACGCCACGACAACGCAGTTAATCAATCCTGAGACAAAGGATTGGGACTGGGAACTGATCCGTATGCTTGGCTATCCTGAGAAGATTTTTCAGAAAATCAGAAGACCGGGAACGGTTCTGGGAAAGCTGAAAGAGGAAGTGGCAGAGAAAGTTGGGTTTTCTTGTGATGTGATCCTGCCAGCCACTCACGACACGGGCTCTGCGATCATGGCGATTCCAAGTACGGAAGAAAACGTGATGTATATCAGTTCCGGAACGTGGTCGCTTATGGGCAGCGAATGTCTGAAACCGATCTGCACAGAACAGAGCCGGAACCTGAATTTTACAAACGAAGGCGGATATGATTACCGGTTCCGGTTCTTAAAAAATATCATGGGGCTCTGGATGATCCAGTCAATCCGGCGGGAACAGCAGAAAACGTATTCTTTTGCTGAAATCTGCGGGATGGCGGAAAAATGTAAAATGTTCCCCTCGCGTGTAGACGTGAATTCTCCTGTATTCCTTGCACCAGAGAGCATGACAGAGGCTGTGAAGGCAGAGTGCCGCAAGACAGGACAGACCGTTCCTGAAAGTCTGGGAGAGCTGGCTGCGGTCGTATATGAGAGCCTGGCAGTATGTTACGGGAAAACGGCGGCAGAAATTGGAAAACTTACAGGAAAGAAATATGATGTGCTCCACGTGATCGGCGGAGGAGCGAATGTGGATTATCTGAACCAGATTACGGCAGACTATACTGGAAAAATAATCGTTGCCGGTCCGGGAGAAGCAACGGCTCTCGGCAACATTCTGGCACAGATGCTGCAGGCAGGAGTTTTTAAGAATCTTCAGGAGGCGAGGGGAGCTGTTGCCCTGTCGTTTCCTTTAAGAAAATTTTACCCGAAAGGAGTTTAGAGATATGTTACAGCAACGTTATGAATCCGCAAAAGAAACTTATGCAAAAATAGGTGTAGACACTGATGCTGCAATCCAGAAATTAAAGACAGTTCCTGTTTCTCTTCATTGCTGGCAGGGGGATGATGTGACAGGATTTGACCATGACGGTCCGCTGACAGGAGGAATCCAGACAACGGGAAATTATCCGGGGAGAGCGAGGACACCGGAAGAGCTTTTTGAGGATATGGATCAGGCTTTGCGTCTCATGCCAGGAAAGAAGAAAATCAATGTCCATGCCTGTTACGCAATTTTTGAAAACGGTGAATTTGCAGACCGTGATAAGTTGGAGCCGAAGCACTTTCAGAAATGGGTAGATTTCGCAAAGGAAAGAGGTATGGGGCTGGATTTTAACCCCACCTTTTTCTCTCACGAGAAAGTAAAAGATGGATTGACACTTTCAAGTCCGGACGAAGACACAAGGAGATTCTGGATCAATCACGGGAAAGCCTGCATCCGTATTTCCCAGTATTTTGCGGAGCAAACTGGAGTTCCCTGTGTTATGAATATATGGACAGGAGACGGTTATAAAGATATTCCGGCAGACCGTATGGGCCCCCGGAAGAGATATAAGGAGTCCATTGATGAGATTCTTTCCGAGCCGTTTGATTTTCGGTTGGTAAAGCCGTGTATTGAGTCAAAGGTATTTGGGATCGGGGTGGAAGCATATACAATGGGAAGCGCAGAATTTGCCTTGTCCTATGCGGCTATGAACCAGGATAAATGTATCCCGTTGATGGATAACGGACATTATCATCCGACAGAGCTTGTCTCTGACAAGATCCCGGCGCTGCTTACCTTTTTTCCGGAGATAGCGCTTCACGTTACGCGTCCAATCCGTTGGGATTCCGACCATGTGGTGCTGTTCGATGATGAGACAAGAGAAATGGCAAAAGAGATTGTACGGTGCGGCGGCTTGGATGGAAGCGTCAAGCTTGTCCTGGATTATTTTGACGCAAGCATCAACAGGATCTCTGCATGGGTGGTAGGATTTCGCAATTTCCAGAAGGCCCTTTTACATGCACTGCTGACGCCCAATGAAGCTCTAAAACAGTTACAGGATGAAAACAGGATGACAGAGCTGATGGTAAGACAGGAAGAAATCAAAACACTGCCCTTTGGCGATGTGTGGGCCAAGTATTGTGAAGAATGTGGCGCGCCAAAAGACGGTACATGGTTTGAAGAGATTGAGAGATACGAAGAGACGGTATTGAAAAAAAGAGCGTAGGAGGGAAAAGCCGTGAGTGTATTGGATACAAAATTTGTACAGGGATTTGTCCGTATGTGTAACGATGGATGGGAGCAGGGCTGGCACGAAAGAAACGGCGGAAACCTGTCTTACCGCATCAAAGATGAGGAAGTGGCAGAAGTAAAAGAGTTCCTTGATTATGACAATGAATGGAAACCGATTGGCACCAAAGTTCCCGGACTTGCGAGCGAATATTTCCTCGTAACAGGCAGCGGGAAATATTTCCGCAATGTCATCATTGATCCGGAGGATAGTATCTGCATCATCGAACTGGATGAAAAAGGAGAGAATTACCGCATCCTTTGGGGCCTGGTAAACGGAGGCAGACCGACCAGTGAGCTACCGAGCCACCTGATGAACCATGAAGTGAAAAAAGGCGTTACCAATGGAGCGCACCGGGTGATTTATCATGCACATACCACGAATGTGATCGCACTGACATTTGTACTGCCGTTGGAGGATAAAGTATTTACTAGAGAACTCTGGGAGATGGCGACCGAGTGCCCGGTTGTATTTCCTTCCGGAATCGGTGTAGTAGGATGGATGGTGCCGGGCGGCCGTGAGATCGCAGTGGCGACAAGTGCCCTGATGAAAGAATATGATGTGGCAATCTGGGCGCATCACGGCATGTTCTGCTCAGGGGAAGACTTTGATCTTACATTCGGATTAATGCACACCGTAGAGAAATCCGCGGAAATCCTTGTAAAGATGCTGTCCATGAGACCGGATAAAAGACAGACAATCTCACCTCAGAATTTCAGAGATTTGGCGAAAGATTTTAAAGTAACTTTACCGGAAAAGTTTCTATATGACAAATAATGTACATATCACATATTTGGCGTATCAGAAGCATGAAGCATGTTTCGATATTCCATAGGCGTACATCCGTATTTCTTGCGGAACAGCTGAAAGAAAAAGCTGGTATTCTGATATCCGACGGCAAGGCTGATATCATTTGTGGAAAGTGCGGTGCTCCTTAACAGTTTTGCCGCCTGAGAAAGCCGCTGTGTCTGGACCAGCTCTTTGTAAGTGATTCCGGTATGCTGGCGGATATAGGCAGAGAGATAGTTTGGGTGCATATTAAAAAACTCAGCTGTAGAAGAAAGGGTACAGTCCGCAAAGTTTGTTTCGATATATCGGAGTATGGTATAAATCTGATCCACTGAGGAGTGATCCAGAACCATACCGTGCTGGAACAGATTGATCATCTCGCAGGTAATCAGCGTAAAAAGACTGTCTAAAAAAGGTCCTGATGTTACGGACGGAGAATAAAATTCACAGAGAAACTGGTTGGTAAGATCTGCCAGCCGGTTTTGTTTTTGTTCCGGGGAAAAGACAATATACCTGCTTTCCTGCATCGTGGTGTTCAGAGCCTCAATGAAAAAGTGTGTAAGGTAATTATCCTGAGACAGGCGTTCAAAAAAAGTACCGTTCAGATATTCGCGCGTCAGCAGAAAATTGATGATAATATCATTTTCTGAACATCTTTTGACAGAATGAGGTGCATTCTGGCTGATCAGAACCATCTGCCCGGCTTTTAGCCTGAATGTAGTCTTATTTATCGTCATTGTGCAGGCGCCAGAATAAATATAACTCAATTCCAGCCACTCATGGATATGCAGAGGTACGTTTTCGAAACGATCCTGTTTTACAACAGCGAAGTTGTAATAACTCGGAAGAACTTTCTTTGAAAGAAATAAAGAACGCAGATCTTCAAGGTTCGTATCAAAACGGTAACAGGGTGTATCAAACTTACCTCTGGCAACAGGAAATTGTGAATAATCTTTCTTTACACTGTTCAGACGCTGGGTTTCTTCGGGAGTGTGCTGCTTCAGAAATTGATTCAATGCAGATAATGTCATCATATATATTCTCTCCTTTTCAAGATATGAATGAACTGTGATTATAGTCATCAGCAGTTTATTTAACCTGTCTAAAATATACCATATTGGGGGCAAAGGTGTACAGAGTAATCTCGGATATTTATTAAGTTTGGTCGGTAAATCACTTATGTTTCGTTGATGTAATTTTAGTCTGTATAAAGTAAGATATCAGTAAGAAAAGGAGGCATAGGTTAGGATGAAGATATTTTTTGCAGTAGTGGTGATTGTTTTATTATTTGTAATCGGTGCGACATTATATGTCTATAAAAAAAGTGCCATGTTTTTGCCGGCACTTCTTGGCATCTGCGGATTTCCAAAAATAAAGGAAAGCAGCTATTACGATGAAAACGGACATTTCCGTCCGGGAACGGGGGAGGACAAAGTTGGATTTTTCATGCAGCATCCGGTATTCGGCGGTTTTAAACATATGTTTTTCAATGTGGAGGACAACGTGCTGAAAGCTATTGCGCCTGTAAAGTATAAGGATTTTTTAAAGGCGCAGGGTCGTGAGGAACAATTGGATGCAGCCTTGGAATCTTTCAATTATCTAACCGGACTTGTTGAGAAAGGTCAGGCAAGGCTGGTGTCGGATCTGTATCCTGCGGAAGCAGTGAATAGTCATCCGTACAGGTCACATCTGACGGGAATGTTTTATCAGGGACAACAGGGAAAACCACTTGCCATTGTAGTTCCGGGAGGCGGATTTATCAGTAATGTAACTGATTGCGAGGGGTATCCTGTGGCGATGAAGCTGCATAAAATGGGATATTCTGTTTTCGTCGTAAGTTATCCGGTCGGCAGACAGCTGGGTGAGACAGAACAGGTAAAGCAGGGACAGGCTGCCGCGAGGGAACTGACACAAGTGATCCGATATCTGACGGAGCATCAAAAACAGTTTTCTGTAAACATGGATGATTATGCCATCTTTGGTTTTTCAGCAGGAGGACTTATGACCACGGCGTATTCATTTGCCAATTATGAGGACTGCTGCCACAAGAATCATCTGCCAAGACCGAAGGTGATCTTCCCTATGTATGGTCTGGACTGGGATATCAAAGCTTTGCCGGAGGACAAGGGACTGGCGGTATTTTCTATCGTAGGGCGGGATGATGAGTTCGGTTTTGCAAATGTGGAAGATAAACTGCCGGAATTAGAGAAGGTACTGGGCAAAGAAAATGTGTCGGTCAGAATCGTTGACGGACTGGGACATGGATTTGGAATAGGAAATGAAACAAAAGTGAAAAACTGGCTTCAGGAAGCAGTCATCTTCTGGGAAGCCCACAGATAGGAACAGATAAGAATTTATTTAAGGAGGATTTCATAATGAGCAGAAACTTGAAAGAATTGATCAGACAGATGACACTGGAGGAAAAGGCAGGACTTTGTTCGGGAGCGGATTTCTGGAACACAATGGGGATCGAAAGGTTAGGGATTCCTTCCGTTATGATGACAGACGGCCCGCACGGTCTGCGCAAACAGGAAGGAACGGCAGATCATCTCGGCCTGAATAAAAGTGTGAATGCAGTCTGCTTTCCGGCAGCCTGCGCCACGGCATCCAGCTTTGACGTGGAACTGATGGAACGTATGGGACAGATCCTTGGGGACGAGTGTCAGGCTGAGAACGTGAGCATGCTCCTCGGCCCTGCAGTTAATATCAAACGAAGTCCTCTCTGCGGAAGGAATTTTGAATATATGTCCGAAGATCCATATCTGACAGGAAAGATGGCGTCTGCATATATCCGGGGCGTACAGTCGAAAGGCATCGGAACCAGTATGAAACACTTCGCCGCGAATAATCAGGAAACAGACCGTATGCAGATATCGTCGGAAGTATCGGAACGGGCTTTCCGGGAAATTTATCTGCCGGCTTTTGAGGAGGCGGTGAAGAAAGCGCAGCCAAAGACTGTGATGTGCAGCTACAATAAGATCAACGGAGTATTTTCTTCAGAGAATAAGAAACTTCTGACAGATATCCTGCGGGATGAGTGGGGATTTGAAGGATATGTGGTCAGTGACTGGGGAGCTGTAAATGACCGGGTGAAAGGACTGAAAGCCGGTCTTGACTTGGAGATGCCGGGATCAGGAGGATATAATACAAGAAAGATTATTCAGGCAGTGGAGAATGGAGAACTGGAGGAAGAAATTCTTGACAGAACGGTGGAACGCATACTGAAAGTAGTCTTCTCCTACACAGATAACAGGAAAGCGGAGACTGTATTTGACAGGGAAAAGGATCACAAAGCAGCGGCAGATATCGAAACAGAGTGTGCCGTACTTCTGGAAAACAGGGGAGTGCTGCCGCTGAAAAAAGAACAGAAAGTAGTCTATATCGGGGAATTTGCAAAGAAACCGCGATACCAGGGCGGGGGATCGAGTCACATCAATACGGACAGCGTAGTGTCGGCTCTGGAAACTGCGGTGAGAAAAGGCAGGGCAGTGGAGTACGTGAAAGGCTTCTCGTCAGAGCGTGACGAGATGACAGAAGAGGAGCTGAAACAGGCGTGTGAAGCAGCAGCAGGTGCAGATGCGGTTGTAATTTTTGCCGGACTTCCAGACAGTTTTGAGTCGGAAGGATATGACAGAACATCCATGGAACTGCCAAAGTGTCAGAATCGCCTTATAGAGGCTGTGGCTGAGATACAGAAAAATGTGGTAGTGGTTCTTCATAACGGAAGTCCCGTAGAAACTCCATGGGCGGAGTCTGTAAATGCCATTCTGGAGATGTATCTGGGAGGAGAAGGCATTGGGGAGGCCAGCGACCGGCTGTTATTTGGGGAGGCAAATCCGGGAGGACGTCTGGCGGAGACGTTCCCATATCGTCTGGAAGACAACCCGAGTTACCTGAATTTCCCTGGAGACGGCAGGACTGTTCTCTATGGAGAAGATATCTTTGTCGGATACCGTTACTATGATGCGAAGAAAGTACCGGTGCGCTGGGCATTCGGCCATGGACTGTCATATACGGAATTCAGCTACAGCAATATGAAACTCTCTTCTGCGGAAATGAAAGATGGAGATATTCTGAAGGTGAGCATTGATGTGGAGAATACAGGGAAGAGGGCAGGAAGTGAAGTGGTTCAACTCTATGTCAGTGACAAGGACAGCACGGTGCCAAGAGCAGTGAAAGAACTAAAAGGGTTTGCGAAAGTATTTCTGAATCCGGGTGAGAAGAAGACGGTTACAATGGAACTTTGCGCGAGAGATTTTGCTTACTACGAGACAAAGATTCACGACTGGTACACTCCGTCAGGTACATATGAGATCCAGATCGGGCATGCCAGCGATGAGATCAGAGAGGCTGCAGAACTTACATTTACCACTGATGTGCTGCTGCCGTTCACTGTGGATATGACCACTACAATGGGGGAATTGATGAACCACCCGAAGACAGCAGGGAAAATGATGGAGTATCTTGAGGGGATATCACAGGGAGAAGAACCTAAGAAAGAAGATGGGGAGGTACAGCTTGTGACTCCGGAAATTATTGCGCAGATGCCGCTGAAATCATTTTTAAGCGTTATTCCGGGCGAAGCGATCGAGCAGATGATCGTGGAGTTAAATGCTCTGTGTGCAGAAGAGGGAAAGTGAGAATAAAATATGAATCAAGATAAGATAAAAATGAGAGAAAAGCTGTCATTTGCAATGGCAAACTTTGGAAACATTCCGGTTATGACACTGATCAACGGATATTTACTAATTTTTTATACCAATATATGCGGCTTGAGTCCTGCTGCATGTGCGACACTGTTCCTGATCGCACGCTTTCTAGATGCCATTAACGATCCGTTAGTTGGATTTATGATCGACCATCTTCCGACCAGAAAGATGGGACATTTCCGACCGACATTGATTCTGGGAACAATTCTGTGTAGCGCCAATTTCCTTCTACTTTGGTTTGGACCTATGTTATCAACATCGGGGAAACTGGCAATCGCATATGTATCGTATATTCTGCTTGGTGTGTTGTTCCCAGTCATGGATATTTCGCTGAACAGTCTTCTGCCGGTTATGACAGAAGATATGAAAGAAAGGAACAGCTTAAGTTCAATCAAAGGGCTTGCATATGTGATCGGGGCACTTGTAATCGGTGTGGCAGCTCCACTTATTCTTGGAGATACTTCTAACAAACAGGGATATATTAATCTTGTTCTGATCATGACAGCAGTGATTTTTTTCTTCTCTATTATAGGAACCATGGGAGTAAAAGAACGTGTAAAACCACAGATGGAGAACAGCTATTCTGTAAAAGAATTATTCAAGATTCTCAGTCAGAAGCCGGTGTACATTACATTCCTTGCTGTACTGTTATATTCGATTGGAAGCAATATCGTGAATGCAGCAAATACATACTTTTATACATATATTTTTGAAGATCTGACGTTGGCGTCTATTATTACGCTTATTACATGTGTTACTGTTTTTCCGGCTACAATGGTCATTGGTAATCTGATTGGAAGGTTTGGAAAGAAGAAAATGTATGCGATTGGACTTGCACTTGCAGGACTGGCACCAATCATCCGTCTGTTGGATGTGAGGAGCATTCCCCTTCTTATTGTCTCTGTATTGATTGCAGGAATAGGAGCCGGCTTTGCAGCACCTCTTAATTATGGAATACAGGCAGATAATACAGATTATATCGAAATGTCTATGGGAATTAGGGCAGAAGGTGCTGTCGCATCTCTTTCCAGCTTTGTCTCCAAGTGTGCAATGGGAATCGGTGGTGCGATTCCGGGGTATCTGCTGCAGTTAGCAGGATTTGACAGTAAGGCGGCAGTACAGAATGACGATGTGATTAATGTGATCGTCCTCTGTGTGCTAATATTGCCGGCAATCGTAAATGTGGTGGCCATTGTGATCTTCTCAAAAGGTTATCCTATTACCAAGGAAAAATTGAATGAGCAGACATATCTGTTGAGGGAGAAACGGTCAAAAGCGGGTATAAGTGAATAAGAATGATAGAGAAGGAGTATCAGCATGGGAAAGATTTATGCGGCAAAAACAAATCATATCACAAACCCTTTAGGGTTTTATCTGAAACCGTTGGTATTTTCATGGAAAGTGAAAGGATGCAGAGGACAGGAACAGAAACATGCAAGGATTGTGATCAGCAAGAACAAAACCTTCACAGATATCTGTCACGACACGGGGGAGGCAGAGTTGGACAGTCTCGCTGCAAGAGTGGAATTTGAACCGCAGCCGTATACAAGATATTACTGGAAAGTTATTGTGACAACAGATGCAGAAGAAGTGATCGAATCAGACGCGCAGTTCTTTGAGACCGCCAAAATGGATGAACCGTGGACGGGCAGGTGGATTACCTGTGACAGCAGTCAGGAACGGCATCCGATTTTCTCAAAGAGGATTCGTCCGGCAAAAGAAGTGAAAAGCGCAAGACTGTACATTTGCGGCCTGGGATTGTATGAGGCATATTTTCTTGGGGAAAATAAAGAAAATCCTAAGAAAATCGGTGAAGAGTATCTGACTCCGTACTGCAATAATTATGACCGGTGGATCCAGTATCAGACGTATGACATCACAGAACAGGCAGAACGAGGAGGTGTGCTGTCTGTTCTTCTCGGAAATGGTTGGTATAAAGGCAGGTTCGGTTTCAATGATCCGGAGCGGGAAGCATATTACGGTGACGAGTGGAAGCTGATTGCGGAGGTTCACATAGAGTACAAAGACGGAACGAAAGATGTGATCAGTTCTGATGAAACCTGGTCAGTTACAAGAAGCAATTTGTGGTTTTCCAATATCTATGACGGTGAGAGAAGAGATGATACGCTGCCGCCGGTTGAGGAGTCTCCTGCGCGGATCGCAAAGGCTCCGAAAGGCCGGCTTATGGAACGGTTATCTCTTCCTGTTAAGGTACAGGAGGAGATGAAGCCGGCAGAGCTGATCCATACTCCTGCCGGAGAAGAGGTATTTGATCTGGGGCAGGAGATCACGGGGATCTTCCGGCTGCGGGTGCATGAGCCGGCGGGGACAACTATCAGGATTCAGACGGGCGAGGTGCTTCAGGACGGATGTTTCTACAACGAGAATTTAAGAACTGCACTTTCGGAGTACATTTATGTTTCTGATGGTACAGAAAAGGTGATTACGCCTCATTTTACATACTATGGTTATCGATATGTGAAAGTGACCGGGGTTAGGGACCTTTCGTGTGAGGATTTTACGGCGCTTGTTCTTTACAGTGATTATGAGAGCATCGGGGCAATCGAGACAGGGAATGATCTTGTGAACAAATTAATCTCCAATATCGAATGGGGAATGAAAGGGAACTTTCTGGATGTGCCTACAGACTGTCCCCAAAGAGATGAGAGGATGGGCTGGACAGGAGATACACAGGTATTTTCCGCGACTGCAAGCTATCTGGCTGATACCTATGCATTTTACAGAAAATATCTGTACGATTTGTATAAGGAACAGCTGATTGCCGGAGGGATGGTTCCGGAGGTGGTGCCGACCTTCGGTCCGTCGAAATGTTCCTGTGCATGGGGCGATGCGGCCTGTATCGTTCCGTGGAATGTCTATCTGTTCAGCGGGGATGCTGCCATATTGGAACAGCAGTTTGACAGTATGAAGGCTTGGGTGGACTATATCCGTAAGGTGGACGGAGAGCACCACGGATGGAGACATTCCTTCCATTACGGAGACTGGCTGGCGCTTGACCGGGTGGGAGCCGCGGCGGGAAATGTATACGGAGCGACCGATGAAGGCTATATTGCGGATATTTATTATGCGGCAAGCGCGGAGCTTACAGCGAAGGCAGCGGCGGTTCTCGGGCGAAAGGAAGAGGAAAAACAATATCGGGAAATCGCCGAAAAACAATGGCGTGTGGTAAAAGAAGAATATTTTACCCCGACCGGAAGATGCGCGGAAAAGACACAGACGGGTCTTCTGCTGGCTCTGAAATATCATTTGTCAGAGGACGAAGAGCTGACCAGAGAGATGTTAAAGAAACTTTTCCGCGAGAGCAGAAACAAATTGAATACCGGATTTGTGGGAACCTCTCTTTTGTGCAATGTGTTGACCGATAACGGAATGACGGATACCGCCTACCGCCTGCTTTTGAACGAGGAGTATCCGGGGTGGCTGCACGAAGTGAAACTGGGAGCCACCACAGTCTGGGAACGATGGAATTCACTGGATGAAGACGGTAAGATATCCAGTACCGGAATGAACAGTCTCAACCATTATTCTTACGGGGCGATTCTGGAATGGATGTTCCGCCATGTGGGAGGAATCCATCTTTTGGAAGAATCTCCGGGAGGAAGAAGGATTGCAATTTGTCCGAATGTCCATTATGATTTGAGAAGGGCAGAGGCAGTGTATGATTCGGCCGTCGGACAGTATGCATGCAGCTGGGAAATTATGGAGGATAACAGGATTAGAATCAAAATTACGATTCCGTTTGGCGGAGAAGGCGAGGTGCGATTGCCGCATGCTCCGGAGATTCTGTTTGAAGATAAGACAAATCCACTATTCGCAACAGTGGTGAACGGTATTTGTTATATCACTGCAGGAAACTATGAAGTCGTATATGAGGCAACTGAGAAGTTAAAGAAAATATACAGCGTGGAGTCAAAGCTGGAAGATTTGCTGAACCATCCGCAGATACGGGCATTTTTGTCGACGATGACCGAGGTGGATATGATACCGGATGCGGTCTATGGACTGTCGTTTCGACAGGTGGCGGAGATGTTTTCCGGACCGATGGATGAAGGGCAGACAGAGATGTTGAATACAGCATTATCACAATATTAACGAGGAGAGAACAAATGAGTGAGAAGAGTAAAAAACAAAAGGTTAGTATCGTGGAAAAAATGGGCTTATTTATGGTATGTGCGGGAAATATTCCACTGATGGGATTATTGTCAGGATTCTTTATGATTTACTATACGAATGTGGTTGGTCTGGAACCGGCAGCACTGGCGACCCTGTTTTTAATATCCAAGGTGGTGGATGGAATCAGCGACCCGATTATGGGATATTTTCTGGACAAATTTCCGGTAACAAAAATGGGAAAATTTCGCCCTATGATTATTCTGGGAACAATCATCTGTGTTATAAATTATATTTTACTGTGGTTTGGCGCAGTCTGGATTCCGGTCGGAAAATATGTGATTGTGTATGTGACGTATCTGCTGCTGGGCTGGACGTTTGATATTATGGATATCTCCAAGAACAGTTTGCTCCCGGTCATGAGCGCGGATGACAAGGAGAGAAACAGTTTGTCACTTTTCAACGCGTTGGGAACAATGATAGGTAGCGCGGTACTGGCTGTGGCAGCACCGATTCTTGTGGCGGAAGGAACGTTACAGAACTATTACGTGTTAATTTTCGGTTCCATGGCCATGGTGTTGGTTTTATCTATTGCAGGGGCTCTTTGTGTAAAGGAAAGAGTAGCTTTTGAAGGAAAAAAAGAAGAAAGTTATACATTCAGGGAATTGTTACAGTTTTTGCGGTATAAACCTGTCTGGGCACTGTTTTTAGTGGCACTGGTAGTCGGGGTGGGCAGTAATATAGCAGGAGGAGCCGGCGCTTATTTTTACACATATATATTGGGTGATATGACGCTTATGTCAGGGGTGTCACTTGTTTCAATGATAACTACTCTGGTGGGAATTTTCCTTGGACCAATTCTGGCAAACCGGTTTGGAAAGAAACAGATTTTTGTAATGGCAATCGTCGTATCCATCCTGTTTTCCGCACTGCGTTTGATTGATGTGAGATCTATGCTTTTGATCTATATTAGTACAGTGGCAGGAGGTGTGGCAGGCGGATGTATAGCACCGCTGACAACCAGTATACAGGCAGATAATACTACTTACGTGCAGTATAAAACCGGAAAACGTGCAGAAGCGGCGATCGCATCGCTTACATCTTTTATTACAAAAGTGGCGCAGGGACTCGGAGGAGCGATTCCGGGGTATGTATTGGCAGCTACAGGTTTTGTTACCGGCTCGGTTGCCCAGCCGGAGAGTATCAATACAGGAATTATCCTCTGCGTACTGATACTTCCGACTATCCTGACTGCCGCAGGGGCGATTCTTTTTGGTACACAGTATACGTTGGATAAAAAAGCAGTAGAGGAAATGCACACGGCAATCGCAGCGCGCAGCAATAAGTAACATATTGAAGGAGAATGCGATGGAACTGTCAAGATTAAAAGTAAACAACCACAGCGACGGATAACACCGGTGATACCGCCACCGCCACATCCTCCTTTGAAACAGGTTTTATGAAAAGGGAGTGGAGTGCGCAGTGTTGTTTGAAACGAGAATTGAGTATGAAGACGGCACATTTGAGACAGTTCTCTCTGACGATAAGTTGAAAGTTGCCGATGGTACAGTATGGTGAACCTGTGCGGCCGGTGAAAGAAGTGGAGGCGGTCGGTATGGAGGTAAGCCCAAAGGGAGAGACCATTATCGATTTCGGTCAGAATCTGGCAGGTGTACTGCGGGTAAAGGTGGATTTGCCCGCAGGAACAAAGTTGATA
>OKTF01000821.1_pt1 | contig 18906 bp, 19 predicted proteins | sample 1606461 | NCBI WGS metagenome assembly OKTF01 (sample SAMEA3879599, study PRJEB24766) | human gut metagenome | biome: human-associated habitat; feature: feces | place: USA | collected 1985/1987 | reverse complement strand
TTCAAACGCCGTGGGAAAGATGGCATTATCTCTCGGTATGAATACGATGAAAGCCGGGAATCTGAACTGAAAACGCTGAAATTTGATTCTTATTCCGAAGAATGGCTGGATTTCATTCTGAACTGCCGCAGTGGAAAAGATTCGACAGATTACGACCTTGTTGTAGGTGGTGTTGCCAATGATAAAGTGTTCAATACCGTGGAGTTGTTCTTTGACGGACTGATTGATAAAACGGAAGCCATCAACCGCCTGCGTTATGAAAAGCCGAACCTGCAAATATGTTTCCGCACAGAGAAATCACTGTCTCTGTTGCATTTTGAAGGGAGTGAAACACTATGACAGCAAATCCGATTTTGCTTCAGAAAAAATATAGCCGTGTTATCGAATGTTTTGCTAAACAGCAGGGACTTTCACTGGATGCGGCATTGGATTTCTTTTATCATTCCCAGGTCTATCAGCTGATCCGTGATGGTGTTTCTGATATGCACTGCATGAGCGATGTGTATTTGGCAGAGGAATTGAAACAGGAATATGAGGAGAAAGTGCCTGAAAAAGCGGTAGTAAAGGAGAGAATAAAGTGAGACATAATATTTTTGATTCAATACCATCCGATATAGTTTCCGGTAAAGATAATGTATTTGCAAATTTTTTGCAAACGGCTGGACTTTATGAGTCCATGAAAATAGATGAAGATAATATTGAAGAGTTAATTCTTTTACTTGATGGAAAAGTCCGAATAAGTGCTTATTGTAAAGAATGTAAAGAAGAGCGTGTTTTTACAATGAAGCCTTATATATATTTTCAAGATAATGATAATGAATGCTATTCAAAAAAACTTTCAGAGGAAGTTTGGAGAATTCAGCAGTTGCGTATTCTTGAAAATACACCACAGGTTGGAGGGTACGTAAAGGAACAAAATACGGTATGGAAGTGGAAAGAATCGCAAACTGAAGAAGTGTCAAGAATTTTGGTATTTCAATTTGTTTGCAGCATGAATGAGGAACATCATCTTGATTATATTGTCCTGACAACAGATAATTCTATGATGAAAATTGGGCAGTATCCATCTGTTGCAGATATGACGTTTCCGGAATTGGATGCTTATAAACATGTGATTTCTAAAGAGGACCGTAAGGAACTTGGAACTGCAATAGGACTTTTTGCAAGTGGTGTTGGTGCTGGATCATATGTTTATCTGAGACGAATTCTTGAAAGACTTGTTTATCAAGCAAAAGAAACTGCGGCTGATGCGATTGATAACGAGATGTTTGAACGGGCGAGAGTAGCTGAAAAAATTAAGATGTTGGAAGGATATCTTCCAGATATACTGGTCAAAAATGCAACTATTTACGGAATCTTGAGCAAAGGTATTCATGAGTTAAGCGAAGAAGAATGCCGAAAGTATTTTCCTGTTGTGAAAGGATGCATTTATCAGATACTCGGTATGTGGGAAAGTGAGAGAAGAAAAAGGCTGATGAAGATGCTTTAAGCAAAGCACTGAGCTCAATTTCTTCATCAATCAAGTAAAAATATGAAAAATATGGTGGTTAGGACTGTTAAGGAGAGCGAGGTGTTACAATGACCATAGAAGAAATTCTTGCAGGTGAATCCAAGAATATAGAGTTCAAAGAGACCCTGCCAGAGAAAAGCATCAAATATATGAAGTCTGTGGTTGCCTTTGCAAATGGAACCGGAGGAAAAATCATTTTCGGAATTGCCGATAAAACCAGAGAAGTTGTTGGCTTTGACAAGGAAGATGTGTTCAAGAAAATGGATGCCATTGCCAATGCCGTATCAGACAGCTGTGAACCGGCAATCATCCCGGATATTACTTTACAGACGGTTGATGCTAAGACTGTCATTGTGGTAGAGGTTTCTGAGGGCAGACAGCGCCCGTATTATATCAAAGCTCTTGGCAGAGATGGCGGTGTATATGTCCGTGTTGCCGGAACTACTCGCCTTGCCGATGAGTATATGATAAAAGAATTATTGTTTGAGGGCAGTAATCGTTACTACGATCAGGCTTTATGTACTGGGTTAAATGTTACAGATGAAGATATTGATGTCCTTTGTAAAGCTATGAAGGAACAGGCTGTTAAAAATGCCCGTACAGAGGAACAGAAAGCAGCGATTAAAGATGTAGGCAGACAGCAGCTACGCTCCTGGGGCATTTTGATTGAGCGTGATGGAAAAGATTATCCGTCCAATGCCTTTGCTATTTTGACAGGCAATGGTGGACTTCATGTTGCAACGCAATGTGGTGTGTTCAAGGGTACAACGAAAGCAGTTTTTGTTGACCGTAGAGAATATACCGGTCCGCTTTGGAAACAGATAGACGAAGCATTTCAGTTTGTCTTGAGAAATATTCATCTGGGTGCTACTATTGTGGGAATTTATCGCCAGGATGTTTATGAGATTCCACCGGATGCCATTCGTGAGTTGATTATCAATGCTATGGTACATCGTAGTTATCTGGATCATGGTACGATACAGGTAGCGGTATATGACAACCGATTGGAAATTACTTCTCCAGGAAAGTTGCCAATGGGACAAACGATGGAGCGTATGAAAGAAGGCTATTCTAAAATCAGAAATGAAGCTCTTGCGCATGCGTTTGCTTACATGAATCTGATCGAGCATTGGGGAAGCGGTATTCCGAGAATCATAGACAAAGTAAAAGCTGCCGGTCTGCGGGAGCCGGAGTTTATTGGTGGCGAAGTGGATTTGCGTATCAATATTTATCGAGCTCAGGTTGATGCTAATAACGCCATAATTAACGCCAATGGCACTAAAAATGGCACTAATGGCGTTAAATGTGGCGCCGATGATGGCACTAATGGCACTGAAGTGCCGCTTAATAAGGAACAGACGCAGATAGAAAAATTGTTGCAGATTATAGAGAAGAATCCGTCTGCAACACAAGCATATTATGCGGAAAAAATGGGTATATCGAAAAGAACGGTTTCTCGAATGTTCGCTTCTTTACAGGAAAAAGGTAGATTGGTACAGGGCGGAACAAAACGAAAAGCAAATTGGAAAATTATAGGGTAGGAGGACAGCATGGATACAGATAAAATAATACAAGATTTAAATCGCAGGTTTGCTACACCTCTGCCTGAGTTCTATCAGCGTCGTATCATTTTCTGGTACGATGAAGATAAGGAATTTGAGGATAAACTGGATGAAGTGGTTTTGGAAAATGCAAAGGTGGTTGTGCTGACTGGAAATAATGCGTTTTCTGTAAAGAAACTACTTTCGGTAGATGATTTGACTACAAATTATCTGGTTTACAGTCCGTGTGTCTATAACCGCCCGGATGATAACTGGCTTCTGGATGTGGAGCTTTACAGCGAGGAGTTCCGGGCAGACCTGATTTCTATCTGGATGGATGAGATGGGGCTTGCATCGAATCCGGCAATGAGGAAACAGGTTAAAAATTATCGTGCTTATTTCAATGCGAAAGACCGTCGTTTGAAAGTCAGCACGCAGAATAAAGTTCCGGAAACACCGGCACAGTTACACATGGCTGTCATGGCGGCAATCTGTGGATTGAAAGATGCACAGCCTAATATGATTCTCCGTAGTGTGTTCCAGGCAGGACTTGATTTGAATAATAACACGATTTATCAGGATTTTGTAAAATATCATGCGGACGCAGCATTTTGGGCGATGGTTCGTCAGGGATGCGGATTTGTGGAGGAAGAACCAGACCTTGGGCGGTTGGCAATTCATCTGCTTTTAACTGCGGCGACCCGTACCATGCGGCAGGAATATCTTGCTGGACTGGACGGTTTTATTTCCATGCCACATCAGGCATATTGCTATGATTTTATTTCTGAATGGCTTCATAGTGACAACATTCCACAATTATATGATGTGGCACGTTATGTTGAGGATGAAGCCCGTCTGTATCAGCGCTTTGAAAAGCTGGCAGTAGAGGATTTGGTAGGAACAGAATGCTTCCCGTGTATTAATGAAGTGATTCTGACAAAGCTAATGACAGAGATCAGTGACCATATCATTGATGTGGATACCATTACAAATACCGTTGAAAAACGGAGAACTTGTGTATGGTATGAGCCATTTGAGAATTTTTATGACGGTATCTTACAAATGGCGAATATGCAAAGTTTCTTTAAGGAACATTCAGCCGGATTCCATACCGCAGAAGCGAAAAGTATCTGGAAGGAATATACAGAGAGTTACTATCAGATGGACACTTATTACCGTTTGTTCCATCTTAGTTTTCAAAAGAGTTTGGAGACTTCCAATATTCTGCTGGATGATCTATTCAAGCACGTTGTTGATAAAGTGGAAGGACTCTATAATCATTGGTTCTTAGGTGAGTTGGGCAACAACTGGTCGGATGTATGTGCGGATGAACTGGCAACTTACGGTAAAGTTCTGGAAGTACCGCAACAGGAGGATTTTTACCGTTCCCGTATCCAAACCTCGGATACGAAAGTATTTGTAATTATCTCAGATGCCATGCGTTATGAAGTGGCAGCTACGATGGCAGATCAGCTTCAGCGAGAAACGCAAAGTAAGGTTTCTATCAGCAGTATGCAGAGTATCTTCCCTTCTACTACAAAGTTTGGTATGGCAGCTTTGTTGCCACACAAGGAACTGACAGTAGAGGTTCGAAACGATATTTTGACGGTTTTGGCAGATGGACAGTCTACGGCAAGTACTTATAGGGATAAGGTTCTGAAAACAGAAGATTCGGCAAGCGTGGCTTTAAAGTATAATGACATCATTGCTATGAAACGAGCGGAAAGAAGTGCTTTGGTAAAAGGTATGGATGTGGTCTATATTTACCACGATACCATTGATGAAGCCAGCCACACTTCGGATACTGCTGTTTTTGCAGCGTGTGACAAGGCAATTTCAGAGTTGAAGAATCTTGTGCGTATTATCGTAAATGAATTTGGTGGAACGAATATTCTAATTACGGCAGATCATGGATTTCTTTATACATACAGTCCTTTGAAGGAAGAGGATAAGGTAGATAAAAGAGGCTTTTTTGATGTGGATGTAACAAACTCTGACATTACAAAAAAAGAAAGTATCAAGCGATGTGTGGAGTATGGCAGAAGATATGCAATTATGCAGAAGGGTATGCAACCAGATTACTTGATGCCTGTAAAATTCCTGGGAGGAAATACAGAATTTGATGGATTTGCACCGAGAGAAAGTATTCGTATCAAAATGAATGGCGGCGGTATGAATTTTGTGCATGGTGGTATCAGTTTGCAGGAAATGGTTGTTCCGGTGATTGAATACCACTATCTCCGTAACGATTCTATGGAATATAAGCGCAACAAGCAGAAGTATGATACCAAACCGGTAACGGTCAATCTGCTGTCTGCAAACCGCAAAATCAGCAATATGATATTCTCTCTGAATTTTTATCAAAAGGATGCAGTTGGTGCGAACCGTGAAGCAGCAACCTATCAGGTTTACTTTACGGATGAAAACGGCAAGCAAATCAGTGATGTTCAGAAAATCATTGCAGATAAGACAAGCGACAACGGTGCAGAGCGGACATTCCGCTGCCAGTTCAATCTGAAATCGCTGAAATATAGCAACACGGCTACTTATTATCTGGTAATTGCGGATGAGCAGGGATTACAGATGCCACAGCGTGAACCGTTCCAGATTGACATTGCTTTCGCTGTGGATGAGTTTGATTTCTTTAGTTGAGTCCACAGCCTTGTTACCGAATGATGAGAAATATTGGGAAGCGGGATATGACGGCGACGATGTGCAAAGATACTTCATCAGCTAATCTCAGCCCCGGATTGACAATGACAGGAGGATGGAACTATGCCGGATCTGGACGAAAAATATAACGAATTTAGCCGAGAGCTGAGTCAAAGCGTGTCGCCTGAAACGGAGCCGACCAAAGAAAATATATGTGACGAGCGCAGCTATGACGAACGATTGAAGGATATTTTTCAGGGGAAAATCGTGCGCAAAGACCTGACAAAAAAGATCAAGGAAGGCGCAAATGTTCCTGTGTATGTCCTGGAATTTCTATTGGGACAATATTGCAGCAGCGATGACCCTGAAATCATCGAAAGAGGCGTTGAAACGGTAAAGCATATTTTAAGCGATAACTTTGTGCGCCCTGATGAAGCACAAAAAATCCTTTCACGCCTGCGCTCTCGTGGTAGCCATACGGTAATCGACATGATCACCGTGCATTTGGATATGCGCAAGAATACATATCTTGCGGAGTTTTCCAACCTGGGCATTAAGGATATTCCGATTGCCGATGGATACCCGGAAAAGTACGACCGCCTTTTGTGCGGAGGTATTTGGTGCATCGTGCAGCTGAGCTATGAGTTTATCGAGGAAGAAAAGAACGCTGCACCTATTCGCATTGATAAGCTGACGCCCATTCAGATGCCACATATTGATTTGCCTGAATTGCAGCAAGGGCGCAAAGCGTTTACCAAAGAAGAATGGATGGAACTGATGCTGCGCTCTGCCGGATATGAGCCGGAGTCTCTGACTGTGCGTGAACAGTGGCTGTTGCTGACTCGTATGATTCCGCTGGTGGAGAACAACTTCAACTTATGTGAGTTGGGGCCTCGCAGCACGGGTAAATCTCACCTGTATAAAGAAATTTCCCCGAACAGTATTCTCGTATCCGGCGGTCAAACTACGGTAGCCAACCTGTTTTATAATATGGGGCGCAAAACCGTGGGCTTGGTTGGTCTTTGGGACTGTGTGGCATTTGATGAAGTAGCCGGTATCCGCTTTAAGGATAAAGATGGCGTACAGATCATGAAGGACTACATGGCGTCCGGCTCCTTTGCCCGTGGCAAAGAGGAAAAAGCAGCTTCGGCATCTATGGTCTTTGTAGGCAATATCAATCAGAGCGTAGATGTGCTGTTAAAAACCAGCAGCCTGTTTGACCCCTTCCCGCCTGAGATGGGCACTGACACAGCGTTCCTGGATCGTATTCATTGCTATCTGCCCGGTTGGGAAATTCCAAAATTCCGTCCGGAGCATTTTACCAACAGCTACGGATTTATCAGCGACTATCTGGCAGAGTTTATTCGTGAGCTGCGCAAGGTACAGTATGGCGATGCGCTGGACAAGTATTTCAGATTGGGTAAAAATCTGAATCAGCGTGATACGATTGCTGTGCGCCGCATGGTAGACGGTTATCTGAAGCTGATGTACCCCAACGGGGAATTTACCAAGGATGAACTGGAAGAAGTGCTGCGGCTTTCCTTGGAAATGCGTCGGCGTGTAAAGGAACAGCTGAAAAAGCTGGGTGGCATGGAGTTCTACGATGTGAACTTCTCCTACATCGACAACGAAACCTTTGAAGAAAAGTATGTTTCTGTTCCGGAGCAAGGCGGTGATACGCTGATTCCCGAAGGATTGGGTACACCGGGGCAGGTATATACGGTTTCTCACGGCAAGTCTGGTATGATTGGTGCATTCCGCTTGGAAAGCCAAATGCTACCCGGTAACGGCAAATTCGATAAAACCGGTTTGGGCAGCGATGCCAAAGCCAAGGATGCGGTCAACATTGCATTCAATTTCCTGAAAGCAAATGCACGGCGTATCAGCGGCAGCATCAGTACCACAGATAAGGATTACATCATCAACTATCAAGACCTTCAGGGCATTGGAATGACCGACAAACTGGCGCTTCCCACAGTAATCTCGCTGTGTTCGATTGCCATTGGTCGCCCGACATTAAGCAGCCTTGCGGTACTTGGCGATATTTCTATCGGTGGTACTTTGATTAAGGTTGACGAGTTGGCGAATACCTTGCAGGCTTGCGTGGATTGCGGTGCAAAGAAAGTGCTGTTGCCGGCTGTGTCAATGATTGATTTTGCAACAGTACCCGCAGACTTGATGTCGGCTTTCCAGCTGATTCCGTATCAGAGTGCCGAAGATGCTGTGTTTAAGGCATTGGGAGTGGAATAAAGCAAAAAATGTCAACATAATGTTGTACCGCCTTATCACATGGGGAATGGAAACAATGGAACGAAAAGAACTATTTGAATGGGCAAAAGAAATCTATGGCACAGAACCGGATTACCCGTGGAATGACTGGAATTGTGTTTTGCGCCATAAGAACAATAAAAAGTGGTTTGCGTTGATAGTTGAAATCAATGCAAGAAAGCTGGGATTGCCAGAAGATAAAACGGTTGATGTTCTTAACATCAAGTGCGATCCGATGATGATAGGCTCACTGCGTATGAAAGAGGGGTTCTTTCCCGCCTATCACATGAACAAAGAGAATTGGATCAGCATTCTTCTTGATGGTACAGTCTTGGCAGATGAAATCAAGCCCTTGCTGGAATTGAGTTATCAACTGACCCGGTAACGCAAACGAAACGGCAGATGGGTTTTAGGAGGTACGATATGCAGATACATTATTTTCAGAGATACCACTCCAAAGAGAATGTGGATACCTCAAACACCATGCTGATGCTCTCTCGTTTGTATACCTATAACGCTGATAAGTTCTTTTCTATGCTGAACAGTCTTATTCTTGGAGAGGACGAAAGCCCGGAGATCACCTTTGATTTGCAGGTCGTTGGTGACGATAGCGTTCCGGATGCGGTTATCAGCCAAAAGAGCTTCAAAATAGTGGTGGAAACAAAGCTCTACAATCAGTTTTACAAGCAGCAGCTTGTAAATCATCTGGAGCAGTTTGGTGCTGAGGATATAAAGGTTTTGCTCACCCTTGACCCCAAGCCGATGAAACCGCAACTGTTTGATGAACTGGCGGTTGAACTAAAAAAGTATAACAGTGAAAATGCAACCCGGCTTATCCATCCGATTAAGCACGTCAACTTGACATTCGAGCAGCTTGTGAATGCTATGGAGGATATTGTTGACGACAGAGATACGGAAATCATCGCCGTTTTAGACGATTTCAAGAAGTATTGCTTTGATGAAAAGCTGATACCGGATGGCTATAAATGGATGAGAGCAATCGTAGCCGGTACAACTTTTCAGGATAATATGGATTTGGATTTGTTCTATGACCAGGAGTCCCGCAACTTCTCAGAACATGGATATATCGGCTTGTATAAGGACAAGAGTATCCGTGCCATTGGTAAGCTGAAAAAAACCGTCATCGCAGTTGAAAATAACGGCAGCATGACCTATCGTGCCGAAAGCGGAGCCGAACCTACCACAGATGAGATTGAACGCATTAACGAGGCAATCCGTCGTGCAGATAATTATGGCTATAACCTTCGAACGATTAGCCATAGATATTTCATCGTTGAAAAGTTCTACCCGATGGACTTTAGAAAAAGCAGTAAGAACCCGATTCAGAAAAGCAAGTTCTTCAATCTTGCTGATATGTTCGGATATAAAACAATGCCTAGCACCGATGTAATCGCAAATGACCTGAACGGTCGGACATGGGAGGAGTTTTAATCCGATTCGGAAGGAGGTCGCAATGGAGTATTTAGAGCAAGTACACTTATTCGCCACAAAGTGGATTGAGAAATTCAGAGATCAGAAAATCAGCTACATAGAGCTGGTTGACCATTACTTGGCTGATGATTGTCAGGCATTGGGATTCCAGATGGATTGCGGCCATGCCTTTTCAGAAAAATATGGCGATGCAGCAAGCAGTTGTGATGCGCTAAATCGTATCATTGATGAGGTCACGGACATTAAACTGCTTGGGTCGGCAATCTATTCCCAATGGCGATATTTTAATCATTGGGCATACGATGCAGCAGCCATCTTGAACACCGAAAATCGTTCGTGGTTTATTCAGGCATTGAGCCGCCTTGCCCTGCTTTCCGGCGAGAATCCCTTCCTGTTCAAAGGAGAACTTAGAAAGATTTGGCTTGTTTCCAATCGGCTTGGTTATGGGCCTTGCCCGGAACCGGACGAAGAAGTTGAACAGCACATAACCATCAATTTAGAAGGACAAGTATGGTTTTCTTCGTATGTTTTCGGACAGCGCAGAGATGGGCGATATGAAAAAGCTTACAGTCAGAATCTGAAAATTGATAAAGCGGCTTCCGACAAAATCTTTTCTGTGTTTGCAGAGTATTTCAGCAATGGGTACGATGAAGTTTTTGCAACTGATATTGGAAACTGGAATATGGAGCTGAGCAATACCGCAGGAAAGGTCTATAAGTTCAGCGGTTCGTTATGCTCGTCTTTTGAAGTGGACGGAATTGACCTGTCAGATCTGCTGCGTGACAGCTTGAAAATGCCTGATTTGTATGCCTTTGATGGGAATAATAAGCCTGATATGGTGAATCGAATCGAAGTAAACTATCATCGTATCACAAAGATCAAGCCAAAAGTTCCTATTTCAGAACACGCAGAATACGCTGTCTGGGATTATACAGAGTCTTTAATTGTGGACAGAGAGAGCAAAAGTATTGAACACATTCAGAATATCGGTTCTGGGTGTTCTGTAAACAGAAAATACAAAGTTGAGGGCGGGGTTGAAAGCCTTCTTGAAGATATGGATGCAGAAAGCATTTTTGACCATATAGAAGGAAACCCGGAGAATGTAGTGGTTGACCCGCTTGAAACCATGGACTACACCATTAAGGTTATTTCTCAAAAGGGCAATGAAAAGCTCATTCAAGGAACCTACGATAAAAAGGGGCTTCCGGATGATTGGGCGGAGTTTATGGAGTCCGTCTTTGAATTTATGTCTTTCTATGGGTGGGGTGAAATTATGAACCCGTCTGTGTATGGAAAGGTGCGGCGCTGTGACAATGATATTATCTATTGCAGCGTAGAGTTTGAAGATGGGTGTAAGAGCTACTATTATATTTCGGATGACGATTCTATTCAGGTGGGCGATTTTGTGATCGTCCCTGCTGGCAAAGATAATCACGAAGCAGTCGTTGAAGTCGTAAAGAAAGAATACTTTGCAGAGGAAAATGTGCCTTTGCCGATGGACAAAACAAAACACATTATCAGAAAATGTACGGATGCTGATTTTGACCTTCCGGACGATAAGCCTGTTTGACTTCCTGATGACAACTAAAAAGTCCACCAGTCATGATGCACTGCGCATCGTACTGGTGGACTTTTTCTGTAAAGATATAAAAATAGATATTCATATATCACCATAACTAATGTCGTTATCGTAGGCATGAAGATCTTCTTTCAGGAAATCTGCTTTACGAATATACATCGAATTTACCAGCTCCCCCTTTTCGTGGAGCAGGCTGAATTTGTAGTCTAATAATGCTGCCGGTACATAGAGCATTTTAGCCGTTTCAAAAAATGTGTGTTCCGAAAGGCATTCCAGAACTTCTCCATCTTCTAACAGAAGCTCTGCCGCAAAGAAGTTTGCTTCATTTTCTTCGATTGATCTATCATCAAAAACTTCCATTTCTTGAAAGCCGTGCATCATGGCGATTTTCGTATGCAGGACAGCGTGTCCTAATTCATGTGCGACTAAGATACGTTCCAGGATACCGTTCACATTGTGATCTATCACGATGTTCTTCTGTCTGGACTGGTAATAGAAGAAGCCCTTCAATTTCTTCTGTAAATCGTAATAATGGATTTTGATACCCAACAGCTGACACAACTCGTAAGGGTCTCTGGTGTGATGTTTTCGCACAAGCTTATCGACAGTTTCAATGATATGCTCTGCCGTTTTCATTTGCTTCACCTCCGAATCGCACACAGAAAACATATTCTGTGCTTGAGGATTTTACTCTTTATCTTTATGCTTTCTGTATTTCTTCGGAGTGTACTTTTCCCGTGCTGTTTTCTTAGAGTCCATATAGACTGACATAATCGCCTGGAAGAATACATCTTTTGCGTCCTCGTCCAATTCTCCACCGGCAAACAGAGAATTTATACGACCCAGCACTTCCTGAGCTTCTTTTGCTCCCTTTGAACCGAAGTTTTCTTTTGCTTCTAAAATAAACATATCCTGATCTATATGGCTCTGGCTGTCTGTTTCAGATTCATCCAAAAGATAGGACACAGAGATATGCAGCGCTTCAGCAAGCTTTCTGATGTTGCTTTTTCTGGGGAGCGTTCCAAGTTGCTCATAGGTGTAAAGGGATCTTTCGGAGATGCCGGTCATCTGGGCAAGCTCCGTTTGAGATAGGTTCATAGCCAAACGAGCTTCTTTAATTTTTTCTCCAAATGTCATGGTAGTGTCCTTCCTTTCAAAAAATATTTATTCGTAACTTCCGATTATTTGTTGACAAACTTCTGGAAAATGTTATAATGAGAATCAGCACGGAAGTTTTAGTTCCACTTAATTATATATCGGAACTTTTGCAAAGTCAAGAACTTCCGATTTCACTTCTGTTATTTTAATCAAATATCGGAAGTTATAGTCATTCTTGTCCCATGGTATTTGTTTCCCTTTAGCCATGTGGCAGGAGTTAGAAAGGAATTTTTACTTTATGGTTTAGGCTGAAAGGAGATCTTGAATGAGCAGATATAATACACAGGTATTAAGCAATATTCGAATGCTTTGCCGGATGCCGAACATTGACGAGAAGGTTCTGTATGAAAGAGCAAAGCTGATTTTATCCATATATCGAGAGGTGTGCTGGTCTACCATTGATCGTGCGAATGATGTATGTGATACCCTTATTTGTACTTACGGTGACAGCTTAGATGGTGCATTGATTTATCTGGAGAACTTTGCTCCGGATGAAGCGAGAGAACGATTTGAAGAACGCATTCGCAGCTTATTTGAGACAAAGTGGATCATTGAACTGGTAGATATGGCTATGTTGAAAATCAGAGAATATCCGGATAAAGGCGCTCTTTACTGTGAGATTATCTCAAAGGCATATCTCAACCGCTTTAAGTACAGGGAATCAGAAATGCTGGAGGTTCTGAATATGGAACGCAGCACCTACTATGACCGAAAGAAAGAAGCGATACTGTTATTTGGTCTGTCACTTTGGGGAACAGCCATTCCTAAATTGAAAGATTTCCTAGAAAGTGCCAGGGAGGAAGAAGCATTGTGTTATTGTGAATGCTAAGACAGGATTTTAGTCCGACTAAAATCCGATGAAAATACGACGGTTTCCCTACTGAAAGTCCGACTTGTCCAGTGTTAAAATGGCTATGCTGGGAGATAGCGGCATAAAATTGAATAGAGAGAGTTACGCCTCGTGCCTGTAATGGGTACGGGGCTTTTTTTATACCTGCCTATCTTCCTTCATTTTAACACAAAGGCATGAACGAGAGCTTGGAGTAATTTACTCCGGCTCTTTTTTTATGCCTGCAAGGAGGACAGGCAGATGGCAAAGGGTATTGAGAATCGGGCACGATCTCCTCCCGCTGTTTTTGATTTTGCAACTTCACAAATTCAAAAACACGGAGGAACGAAAATGTATTACGACTTGGTTGAAAGCGGAAAAAGAATTAAAGCCTTGAGAAAGGAACATGGGCTTACACAGGAACAGCTTGCGGAGCAGTTAGGTGTTGCCGCAAACACCATTGCACGAATTGAAATCGGCAACAGAGGTATCTCTATTGATTTGGCAATCGAACTGGTTGTGCGCTTTGAGACAACCCTTGATTACATATTTTTAGGACGTGAATAACCTCAAAACTATACCTACGAGGCAATAAAAACTCGCATGAGGAACAGGTACAATTTAGATACAGCCAAAGAAAATCGGCTGCTTGATCCTTGAAAACTGAATACACAGTCATCGAATACGTTCCTGTTGCCGGTGCGAGAGCATCAGCCACATCAGCGGTACGCCGTGACGTATCGGACAGAGAAACAGAACGACTTTCTTCTATAAATTAAGCAGTTGTCTCTCTCCCGATGCCAGCGATCAATACTGGCTTGTAAATATTGGGTTGCTCCCAATACGGCCATGAAAGCAACAGGATTAAAGATACTTCTCTACGGAGCTGGCGGAGAACCCGGCAGAGGTTAGATTCCTATGGAACTGATTCGCAATCAGTCGTTCGGTGATTCCCTGAGGGCGTAAGCCCTCTTTCCCAGGGGTGCGTGGCAAATATGGGACACATAGACTTTTGGACTGACTGCCTGATTCCTTTCGGGCAGTCAGTTATTACATACCCAACGAAAGGAGGTCATGGCACATGATGAAAGAAAATTGGGTATATTGCCGTGGTGATATTTATTGCGCCAATCTGGACCCGGTAGTTGGGTCAGAACAAGGCGGCATCCGTCCGGTTATCGTCATTCAGAACGACACCGGTAATAAACACGCTCCCACATTGATTGTGGCAACGGTCACCACCAGAATCCATAAGAAAGCGAATATGCCGACGCACTTTGTTATTTACGACAATCCTGCATTCAAAGAAGCGTCCGTTGTTCAGTTAGAACAGATTCGCACCATTGATAAAAGCAGGATTGATAATTACTTAGGTAAGGTAACGCCCCGTGAAATGGTAGCGATTGAGAAAGCCTTATCCGTCAGTCTGGCAATGGAGCAGCTGAAAAAGCGTCCCACAAAACATAAAGCAAAGAGAACGAAGGAGTGAACATAAATGTTTGAAGAAAGAATCGCTGCCATGAATCAGCGCACCGAAGAAGCGATGGCTACTAACGCAGTTCAGTTTGATAAGAGAACCTATACGGTTGATGAGATTCAGGATATTCTGGGCATCAGCAGAACCAGTGCATACAACCTTGTGAAAAAGAAAGTTTTTCACAGTGTCCGCATTGGCGGCAGCATCAGAATCTCCAAAAAGAGTTTTGATGAGTGGTTGGATCATCAAATGTAAGATTTGTCAAGGGTGTCGTACAACCCGGCGACAAACTTCAAAACATATTGAGAGTTCGATAAAATGTAGCCATGACAAGAAACACATGGCTACATTTTTTACATAGGAGGTTGTACGATGGCGGAAATGAGAAAACGCACGAGTATGTCTGTTCCGGAAATGGGCAGGATGCTCGGTCTTGGTAAAACGGAGTCATACTGGCTCATTAAGAAGAATTACTTCAAAACCATTCTTGTCGGCAACACCATGAGGGTGATGATCGACAGCTTTGAAGAATGGTATGCCAATCAGTTCAAATATCAGAAGGTCGATGGAACCCCTCCCGGAGAGGAACTGAAGAAAACTACATATTCAATGGAGGAGCTTGGACAGCGCCTTGGGCTGAAAGAAGCGACTGCTTACGAGCTGGTTGCCAAAGGGCATTTTGATGTGGTTGATGTCCTGGGCAAGCGCAGAGTGACCAAGGAGAGCTTTGAAAGATGGTATGCTTCTCAAACCGATTACCGCACGGTAGAGGATCAGGAACTGGATGCAGATATTATGGCATCCACCTACGGTCTGCCGGAAATGGCAAGAATGCTTGGGGTACATCGTCAGACCATTTACTATATCGTTGCCAATGAAGATTTTGAGCTTATCAAGGTTGGCAGGTATAAGCGAGTTACCAAAGAGAGCTTTGAAAAATGGTATCACAATCAGACCCGCTACCAGTTAGCGGAAGATAGACAGGAAAGGAGCTGATTACATGGCATCTATCGTTAAGAGAAAAAAGAAGTATTCTGTGGTTTATACATACACCGATGAGAACGGCAACAAGCGTCAGAAGTGGGAAACCTTTGAAACGAATGCCGAAGCAAAGAAAAGGAAGTTGCAGGTTGAATATGAGCAGGAGTCCGGAACCTTTATTCCCCCTTCTGCTAAAACCGTCAACGATCTTTTGGATGAGTATATGTCAATCTATGGTGTGAACACCTGGGCGATGTCTACCTATGAAAGCAGAAAGAGCCTGATTGCAAACTATATTCGTCCCCTCATCGGTGATATGAAGCTGGAGGATGTCACGCCGAGAATCATGGACAAGTATTACCGAGATTTGCTTTCTGTCAAAGCGGTTTCTTCTAAGTATGTAAAAGCCCGTACAGAATATCTGACTCCACATACTGTCCGAGAGGTTCACAAGACATTGCGAAATGCATTCAATCAGGCGGTCAAGTGGGAATTGATGACCAGAAACCCTGTGGAGCACGCTACGCTGCCGAAGGAAGAACACAAGACCAGGGACATCTGGACAGCAGAAGTGCTCCAGAAGGCTCTGGAAGCCTGTGACGATGATATTCTTCGTCTGGCTATCAACCTTGCCTTCTCCTGTTCCCTGCGAATGGGCGAGCTTCTGGGGCTTACCTGGGACTGTATTGACATTTCCCCCACCAGTATTGAACTTGGTCAGGCAAGCATCTTCGTTGAAAAGGAGTTGCAGAGAGTAAATCGTGAAGCGATGGCAGATCTGGACGGTAAGGACATCATGTTCAAGTTTCCGCCGACCTTCGCCAGTACGCATACCGCATTGGTTCTCAAAACTCCTAAGACCAAAACAAGTGTCCGCAAGGTATTCTTACCGAAAACCGTAGCGGAAATGTTGGTACAGCGAAAGGCTGACATCGAAGAATTGAAAGACCTTTTCGGTGACGAGTTCGTAGACTTCAATCTGGTTTTCTGTTCTTCCAACGGAAAGCCGATTGAGGGGCAGGTTATCAACCGTGCTTTCAATAAGCTGATTGAGGAGAAGGGACTGCCGAAAGTGGTTTTCCATAGTCTCCGACATTCCAGTATCACTTACAAGCTGAAGCTGAACGGCGGCGATATGAAATCCGTTCAAGGCGATTCCGGTCATGCACAGGTCAAGATGGTAGCGGATGTTTACTCCCATATCATCGACGATGACCGCAGACTGAACGCTGAAAGAATGGAAGCTGCGTTCTACTCAGGCAGACAGGCAACGCCTAAGCCGGTTCAACCGGCTGCAACGGAAAGCTCCGCTGATGATAAAGAACTTCTTCTGAAGCTTCTGCAAAATCCGGAAATGGCAGCACTCCTGAAGTCGCTGGCAAAAACATTATAATAACTGCAAGGGCAGATCCTTTTACATAGCTACAATAGCTGTAAAAGGGTCTGCCCTTATTTTTTTGTTATGGAGGTCAACGAGTATGGATAGAATCTTTATGGACGAGTATTACGAGCATCTGAGAGCTGACAATATCGAGGCATTTTCCAAGGAAAGGAACGACGAATATGTTGGCAGAGCTGAGGAATACAAAGCAGCAAAGTCGGCATTGCTTGAAGGATTGGGACTTGAGCATTTGTTTGACCATAGCCATGAACTGACTCCGAAAGAAAAAGCAATATGGATGCTGTTCGATCGGGTTTATGTAGCAGAGCTTCTGGCAAGGGACGCTTTTGCCAAGGGTGCTTATATGCTCGGCGCTGAGGATAGAGAGATTATGCTGAAATAAAAAAAGACCTGCTTCGGCGGGTCTAAATTACATAGAATCATTGAGTCTGAAAAACCTTTGAAATTCTTAATAATTCTGGTTGAAAAATTCATTTTGAAATGATATATTAAACAGACTTAAATAGGTGTCCGAAACACCAGCACCCCTGCACGGGAATGAATAGGATTTCCTATCATTTCGCATCACAAGAAGTTACATAGTGACATTTACTTGCACTTGCAACGTCCGCCAAAAATCGAAAGCCTTGCTAATTTCGAGCCAATCGGACGGTGTAAAATCCCTCTGAATTAGCTATCACAGCGTAGTATCAGATGGGATTTGAAATGCTGAAAAGCCTTGTATTTCCAAGCATTTTTAAGCATTAGATGTCACTTCCCGATGTCGTATCGGGTCTACTCCTAAGCGGTAGGCCGGAGGTTCAAATCCTCTTAGGGACGGCGCCGGAACCTTTGGGTTTCGGCTTTTTTCTTATTTTTCGGAGGTGGAAACATTGCGGACAGAACAGGAAATGATGGATTTGATTCTGGAAACGGCAAGACAAGACAGTCGGGTGCTGGCGGCATATCTGAAAGGCTCCCGTGCCAATGGAAATGTGCCAAAAGATGTCTATCAGGACTTTGACATCATGTATGTGGTGAAGGAAGTGGCACCTTTTCGGAAAAACCTGCATGGCTGGACGTGTTCGGCGAAGTCATACTGAAGCAGGAGCAGGACGACGATTTCGGTTATGGAGAACGGTTCGGCATTCGTGGGGATTACGACAAAAGCTATTCTTGGTTGCTGCTGTTTGCCGATGGCAACCGCATCGACATTGGCGTGGAAACCCTGGAAACCGTGGAGCAGAGGAAGAACCGCAACCGCCTGTTTGTGCCTTTGTTGGATAAAATCGGCTGTCTGCCTCAATTTCCCCCTACAGACGAGGAATTTTGGGTGCAAAAGCCCACGGAAAAAGGATTTTTGGGCTGCCGCAACGCCTATACTGGAATTTGTGCGATGTGGTGAAAGGTTTGGCACGGCAGGAGATGCCCTTTGCCATGACAACCTATCATACACTGGTGCGGCCTATGCTGGAACAAATGCTCCAGTGGCAAGTGGGGACACAGACGGATTTTAGTGTATCCTGCGGCAAGCTGGGAAAATATCTGAAAAATTATCTGCCTAAGGAACAGTATGACCTTTATTTGGAAACATTGCCTGATGGGGATGTTTCTCATTTCTGGACAGCCCTCGAACAGGCGTGCATCCTTTTCCGGCAGACCGGGGAAAAAGTGGCGGAAGCGCTCGGTTTTGTCTTTCCTGAAAAAGAGGAAAAAGGTTTTAGGCAGTATGTGAATATCGTAAAAGAAGAAATGAAAAAATAAAACCACCCTAAAAGGGTGGTTTTTGTATTTAAGATTCTTTGCGGGCATTGCCCCTGCTTCTCTGGGAAGCCAGTTTCTGGAACAGGAAGGTAAATACCAAGGCGAAAAGCACGCCCAGAATGGTGTCTGTGATACGCAGCACAACAGCATTGCCCAGACCATAGATGCCGGTTGCCAGCATCAGTGCGCCAAAGCAGTTGAAAGCGGTTTTATAACGATAGTCCCGGCAGAAGCCAAGGCACAGACCGCCCAAAGGCCCCAGCAGGAAATGGAGGGAATCGGGTGTGATGAGGTAAATGACCAGATAAGCGCCG
>OKTF01000818.1_pt1 | contig 18968 bp, 16 predicted proteins | sample 1606461 | NCBI WGS metagenome assembly OKTF01 (sample SAMEA3879599, study PRJEB24766) | human gut metagenome | biome: human-associated habitat; feature: feces | place: USA | collected 1985/1987 | reverse complement strand
TGAAATAACCGGATTGCAGTGGAATTTAATGCAAAAAGAATGAAAGAAAGAGCTTACGATTTAGGTTGTAAGCTCTTTTTAGTTGTGTTATAGTATCTCTATAACAAAAGAAAATGACAGGTAACAGGTGATAAGATGTTGATAGAAATTGATTTTAACAGCGATGAGGCAATCTATGTCCAGCTTTGTAATCAAATTATTATGGGAATTGCAACCTCACAGCTTCAGGAGGGAGAAAATCTTCCTTCTGTAAGGCAATTGGCAGATACGATAGGAATTAATATGCATACCGTAAACAAGGCATATGCATTATTAAAACAGGAAGGGTTTGTAAAACTGGACAGGAGAAGGGGAGCTTTTGTGTGTCTGGACATGGATAAGATGCAGGCGCTGGAAGAAATGCGCCAGGATCTGGAAGTCGTTCTGGCCAGGGGAATCTGCAGGAACGTAAGCAGGGAAGAGGCTCATAAGCTTCTGGATGAGGTTTTTGACAGCTATACAAAAAATGACAGGGATCTTTAAATCTCTGTCAAAACAGTTTCTCAAGGAGGATAGGCTATGCTGTGTGAACGATGCAGGATTCGGGAGGCAAATATTAAATATACAGAGATTATTAACGGCGTAAAAAATGAGCATAATCTTTGCAGCCAGTGCGCCAGAGAAATGGATTTTACCGGATATTCCGCTATTTTTGACGGGGAGTTTCCGTTGGGGAAATTGTTGTCCGGCCTTTTGGGCATTGATGACGAAGAGGATCAGCAGGAGGACAAAATGGCCCAGGTGGTATGTCCTACCTGCGGAACCAGTTATGAGGAGTTTGTAGGAAACAGCCGGTTTGGCTGTATGGACTGCTACAGCGTCTTTGATTTGCTGATGAGCGACAATATTAAAAAGCTTCAGGGCGGGGACGCCCATGTGGGAAAACAGCCCAGATACCAGAAAATTCATCCGGTTTCCCAGGTTTTGGGAGAAGAAGAGGAAAAACCAGAGAAGGTATCGGCAAAAGAGCAGATTGAGATTTTAAGAGCCCGACTGGCGTCTGCTGTTTCCAATGAGGAATACGAGCTGGCAGCCCAGTATCGGGACCAGATTAAGGAACTGGAGAAGGAGGAAAGCGGCAATGCTTAGATGGTTTGAACGTGCGGAAACTTCTTCTGGCAACGTGGTTTACAGCAGGGTGCGGCTGGCCAGAAACTGGGACGCCTACCGGTTCCCCCAGACCCTTTCTGATGAAGAAGGCAGGGAAGTGGTAAAACGTCTGCAGACAGGGTTAAAGGACCTTTCGCAGGACGATGGAAGACCTTATGAATATGCCAGTCTGGAAGATTTGAGAGAACTGGACCGGATGGCCCTGCGGGAAAGAAGGATTTTAAATTCCGGTACCGTGGCCAAAAAGAGTCCTACCGGAATAATTATTTCCGAAGATGAAAGCACCAGCTTTATTTTAAATGGAGACGATCACATCCGGCTTCAGATTATGTCTTCCGGACTGCATCTGGATGAATTGTGGCAGAGGGCCGATCGGCTGGATGATTATGTCAATACCCGCTTCTCTTATGCATATGATGAAAAATACGGCTATCTGACGTCTTACCCTACCAATGTGGGAACAGGACTTCGGGCGTCTGTGGTTCTGCATCTTCCAACCCTTTCTATGGGGAAAAAGTTCCAGAATCTGCTGGCGGCGTCAGCATTCGAGGCGTGTACGGGGAAGGAAGCGACAATTACGGCGCTCTTTATGAGATCGCCAACCAGAAAACCCTGGGCCAGAGCGAAAAAGAGATTGTTGAGCTGGTAACCAAAATTGCCAGACAGCTGGACGGACAGGAGAGAAAGGTCCGTAAAATGGCGCTGGAAAGCCACCGTCTGGAACGGGAGGACGAAGCGTACAAATCCTACGGCGTGTTAAAATATGCCAGACGGCTGTCCAGAAAAGATGCTATGGTATTTTTGTCCCAGCTGATGGCGGGAACTGCAGACGGTCTGCTTCATACCCAGGAGCCCTGCTCGATTTACCGGCTGATGTTAGGGATTCAGACGGCAAATCTGCAGAAGCTGTCCAGCCGTCCCTTAAATCAGGAAGAACTGGATATTGCCAGGGCGGCTTATCTGAGGGAAGAACTTCCGGAACTGAAGGAAAGCTTATAAAGATTGCAATTTTAGGAGGACACAATATGATAGATCGATTTACTGCGAAAGCAAAGGAGGCCATCGGCCTGGCTGTGGATGCGGCAGAAGAGCTGGGACGCAGCTATGTAGGCACCGAACATCTGCTGTTAGGCCTTCTCAGGGAAGGAAGCGGTGTTGCCGCGCGGGTACTGATGGAAAACGGGGTGGAGGAAAAGAAGGTGTTAAGCCTGATTAGCCAGCTGATTGCTCCAGACAATACCATCGGCCTGGCAGAGCAGGAAAATTATACGCCCAGCGCCAGACGGGCAATTGAAAATAGTTATCGGGAAGCGATCCGCTTTAAAGCGCCGCTTATCGGCACCGAACATTTGCTGCTTGCAATGATTCGGGACGGAGACTGCGTGGCGGCCCGTCTGTTAAATACTATGGGAATCAGCGTTCAGAAAATCAATGTAGATCTTCTGGTTGCCATGGGAGAGGATGCGCCGTCTTCTGCCAGAGAAGAGGCTGCAAATGGAAAAAGCACCGGAAGGCAGGAAACCCCGACGCTGGATGCTTACAGCAGGGATCTGACTGCCCTGGCAAAAGAGGGAAAGCTGGATCCGGTTATCGGGCGGCAGACGGAAATGCAGAGAGTCGTCCAGATTTTAAGCCGCCGTACCAAAAATAACCCTTGCTTAATTGGGGAGCCTGGAGTAGGAAAAACAGCGGTTGTGGAAGGGCTGGCCCAGCTGATTGCTTCCGGAGATGTGCCGGACACTATTGCGGATAAACGGGTTATGACCCTGGATCTTTCCGGTATGGTGGCAGGATCCAAATACAGAGGTGAATTTGAAGAGCGGATTAAAAATGTGATTTCCGAAGTGACCCAGGATGGAAATGTCCTGCTGTTTATTGACGAGATTCACACCATTATCGGAGCTGGAGGGGCAGAAGGCGCCCTGGATGCGTCTAATATTTTAAAGCCGTCTTTAGCCAGAGGCGAGCTTCAGCTTATCGGGGCGACAACGGTAGAAGAATACCGCAAATACATTGAAAAAGATTCCGCCCTGGAGAGAAGATTTCAGCCGGTTACGGTCGATGAGCCGACAGAAACGGAAGCGGTAGAGATTTTGAAGGGGCTAAAAGGCCGTTATGAAGAACACCACAAGGTAACCATTACGGATGAAGCGCTGGAAGCGGCGGTAAAGCTGTCTGCCCGCTATATCAACGACCGGTTCCTTCCGGATAAGGCGATTGATTTGATTGACGAGGCGTCTTCCAAGGTGCGCCTGGCCGGATTTGCCGAGCCGCCGGAGATTAAGGACTTAGAGGCGGACATTGCGGCGCTGGAAAAGCAAAAAGAAAACGCTATCCGTACAGAAGCTTACGAAAAAGCCGGTGAAATTAAGAAAAAGCAGGAAAAGAAACGGGAAAAGATTGAAAAAATCCGTGCAAAGTGGGAGAAAGAGAGAAACAGCCGTCCCAGGGTTGTAGATGAAAACGAGATTGCAGACGTGGTAGCAGGCTGGACCAAGATTCCGGTACGAAAGCTGGAGGAGGAAGAGTCGGAACGGTTAAAGAAGTTAGAATCCATCCTCCATGAACGGGTAGTGGGCCAGGAAGAAGCGGTAACCGCTGTTTCCAAGGCAATCCGCAGAGGCAGGGTCGGATTAAAAGATCCCAAGCGTCCCATTGGCTCCTTCCTGTTTTTAGGCCCTACCGGCGTGGGAAAAACCGAGCTTTGCAAAGCGCTTGCAGAAGCGATGTTCGGAACGGAAAACGCCTTGATCCGCGTTGATATGTCAGAATACATGGAAAAGCACAGCGTTTCCAAGATGATTGGTTCTCCGCCAGGATATGTAGGATATGAAGAGGGCGGTCAGCTCAGTGAAAAAGTCCGCAGAAATCCGTACTCCGTCATTCTTTTTGACGAGGTGGAAAAGGCTCATCCGGACGTATTCAACATCCTGCTTCAGGTGCTGGACGACGGACATATTACCGATGCCCAGGGGCGGAAAATAGACTTTAAAAACACCATTATTATTATGACGTCTAACGCAGGCGCTGAGAACATTATTTCTCCGAAACGCCTAGGATTTGCCTCTGTCAGCGACGAAAAGGAAAATTATGCCTTTATGAAGGGACGGGTCATGGACGAAGTAAAGCGTCTGTTTAAGCCGGAGTTTTTAAACCGTATTGACGATATCATTGTGTTCCATCAGCTGAATAAAGAGCACATGAAGGAAATCGTATCCATCATGTTAAAGTCGGTAGAAAAACGTGCAAAAGAGCAGATGGATATTGCCCTTTCCGTAACTGCCCAGGCAAAAGAGCTTCTGGTAGACAAAGGCTACGATGAAAAATATGGCGCCCGTCCTCTTAGAAGAACCATCCAGAATCTGCTGGAGGATAAGCTGGCAGAAGCGGTATTAGACGGAACGGTAAAGGTAGGCGATGAAGTAGAAGTAGTTCCTTCATCCGGCGCCCTTGCGTTTTCTGTAACCGTTCAGCCAGGTGTAAAGCAGTAAAAATTACTGGATATTTTGGCGGAAAAATGCTATAATGACTAAAACACTTATAGCAAAAATACCAGGAGGATAAAGAAATGCCCGCAAATGAGTTAATCCGCAGCGAAGCTGACGGAAGCATTAGTTTTGGAGATTACAAGCTGTCTGCCAAGGCAAAATTAGACAATTTTGAACATCAGGGAGATTTGTATAAAGTAAAGACGTTTTGTGAAATTACCAAATTGGAAAAAAATGGAATGTTTGTTTATGAGTCCGTACCAGGTACTGCGGTAGAAAAGCTCCGTATCACAGACAGGGGATGTACCTGCGTGGTCAAGGGAGATAAGGATGCCCAGCTTACCATCCAGTTAGAGGATGATACGGATTACGAGGTTTATGTAGACGGCATTTCCGTAGGCGGAATGAAGACTAATATGAGCGGCAAGCTGGTAGTCAGCGTAGAGCTTGGCGAAGGCGCTGCAGCAGATATTCGTGTGGAGAAGAGATAACTTATGGCAAAAGCGAAAACAACTGTATTTTTCTGCAAGGAATGCGGATATGAATCTGCTAAATGGATGGGACAGTGTCCCGCCTGCAGAGAATGGAATACATTCGTAGAAGCGCCAGCCGAAAAGAAGGAGCCGCGGGGCCTTGGCCTTGCGGCTTCCCGTAATTTAGGAGGGCCTTACAGCCAGCAGGGAAAGGCTGGGGAAAGCGGTATCCGCCCTTCGCTGCTGTCGGAGATTTCCGTAGAGGAAAAAGACCGGATTTCTACTGGATTTCCGGAACTGGACCGAGTGCTGGGAGATGGAATCGTAGCCGGTTCCCTGGTGTTGGTGGGAGGAGATCCTGGAATTGGAAAGTCCACCCTTCTTTTGCAGGTGTGCCGCAATCTGGCGGGAAATGGCAGAAGGGTTCTGTATATTTCAGGGGAAGAATCCTTAAAACAGATTAAATTGAGAGCAAACCGGATTGGGCCGGTAACCGGAGAGCTGCGGTTTCTGTGCGAGACCAATCTGGAACAGATTGAAGGCGTTATCAGTAGGGAAAAGCCGGAAATCGTGATCATTGATTCCATTCAGACTATGTTTCGGGAAGAAGTGGCATCTGCGCCAGGAAGCGTCAGCCAGGTACGGGAATCGACCGGCTTGCTGATGCAGATTGCAAAAGGCCTTGGGATTGCAGTTTTTATCGTGGGTCATGTGACGAAAGAAGGCGTAGTGGCAGGACCGAGGGTGCTGGAACATATGGTAGATACGGTTCTGTATTTTGAAGGAGACCGTCATGCTTCCTATCGGATTCTCAGAGGAGTAAAAAACCGTTTCGGCTCGACCAACGAGATTGGCGTATTTGAAATGCAGGAAACAGGACTGGCGGAAGTGGAAAATCCATCGGAATATATGCTTTCCGGACGGCCCCAGGATGCGTCTGGAGCAGTTGTGGCCTGCCTGATAGAAGGAACCAGGCCGATTCTTCTGGAAGTCCAGGCCCTGGTTACGGAAACCAGCTTTGGAATGCCCAGAAGGACGGCGGCGGGAACGGATTACAACAGGGTCAATCTGTTGATGGCGGTTCTGGAAAAGCGCTGTCACTACGATATGGCCAGATTTGACGCATACGTCAATATTGCCGGCGGTATGAAAATGAATGAACCGGCGCTGGATCTTGCCATTGTGATGGCCTTGATTTCCAGCTATAAAGACCGTCCTGTGGACCCAGGAGTAATTTTGTTTGGCGAGGTAGGATTGTCTGGAGAGGTTCGGGCCGTATCCATGGCGGAGCAGAGGGTGGCAGAAGCGGTCAAACTGGGATTTACTACCTGTATTCTGCCGGAGATTTGTCTGGAAAAGATGAAGCCGACAGACAAAATCCGTCTTATCGGCGTCCGGAATATTAAAGAAGCGATTGCGCTGCTGACTTCTGAACTTCCTTCGGGTTGGGCTATTCTCTCAAATAGTCAGCAGGGGAAGAGGGGCTCGAACCCCCATCTACGGTTTTGGAGACCGCTGCTCTACCATTGAACTATTCCCCTTTGTGTTTTGCATCTGGCTGTTTGCCTCGTGCTTCATTATAATAGCACAATCATCTGCAGCTGTCAATGAGTATTTTTCAAGTTTTTTAAAAAATTTGAAAAATTATGAGGAAACAGAGGATTTTTTGAAATAAGTGTGAAAAATATACAAATAATAAGCTCGTATACAAATTAAAATATACAAATTATCTAATTGACGGTTGAAAAGCGGGAAGTCCTTTGCTATAATTGAAAGAAAGCGTGAGAACAGGGGGATGTTTACTATGGCGTTAAAGAAGAGAAACATTATTGTAGGACAGTCAGGAGGACCTACATCTGTCATTAATTCCAGTCTGGCAGGCGTTTATAAAACTGCCAAAGAGAGAGGATTTCACAAAGTATATGGAATGCTTCATGGGATCCAGGGCCTGTTAGACGAGCAGTATGTAGATTTATCAACCCAGATTCATTCCGACATGGACATTGAACTGTTAAAGAGAACGCCGTCTGCATTTTTAGGCTCCTGCCGTTACAAACTGCCGGAGATCCATACCAATCCAGAGGTCTACGAAAAGATCTTCGGAATTCTGGATAAGCTGCAGATTGAGGTGTTTATCTATATTGGCGGCAATGACTCTATGGATACCATTAAAAAGCTGTCCGACTATGCCATTGTAAAAGGACACAGCCAGAAGTTTCTGGGAGTTCCCAAAACCATTGACAACGATCTGGCATTGACGGATCACACGCCTGGATTTGGCAGCGCGGCCAAATATATCGGAGCTTCCACAAAAGAAATTATTCGGGATGCTCTGGGCCTTACTTATAATAAAAGCATGATTACCATTATCGAAGTTATGGGACGGAATGCAGGATGGCTGACCGGAGCGACCGCCCTGGCAAAGACAGAAGAGTGCGAAGGGCCGGATTTGATTTATCTTCCGGAGCTGCCGTTTGATTTGGAAAAATGCTTAAAGAAAGTAAAAGAACTGCTGAAAAAGAAAAATTCGATTGTAATTGCAGTATCAGAAGGTATCAAACTGGCAGATGGGCGCTATGTCTGCGAATTGTCCGGCGGCGGAGAATATGTGGACGCTTTTGGACACAAGCAGCTTCAGGGAACGGCGGCATACCTGGCCGGATTTATGGGAGCCGAGATTGGCTGCAAGACCAGAAGCGTGGAGTTTTCCACCCTTCAGAGAAGCGCGTCCCATATGGCGTCCAGAGTGGATGTCAATGAGGCATTTATGGTAGGCGGCGCGGCAGTTAAGGCGGCAGATGAAGGCGATACCGGCAAGATGGTAGTCATTGACCGGATTTCAGACGATCCGTATATGAGCGCGGCAGGTATCTACGATGTTCACCGTATTGCAAACAATGAAAAACTGGTCCCTAGAAACTGGATTAATAAAGAAGGAAATTATGTAACGGAAGAATTCTTAAACTACATTGAACCGCTGATTCAGGGCGATTATCAGCCGTTTATGGTCAATGGACTTCCGCAGCATCTGGTGCTGAAACGGTAATTTTTCACGGAAAATTTTGGTATAAATGTAAAAAAATCGGCGTCCCTTTCGTGTAAAATCAATAAAATAAAGGGAGAGCCGATTTTTTTGTCGAAAAATGTGTGGCTATTTTGCGGGAAAAGGCGAAACAAGGATTATGGAAACTAGAGAAAGCGCATAAAATGTAAGAGTTTACAATTATATAACAGAAAGTTTGACAAGATTTGACATTCGTGATATATATATTGCAACACAAATCACTTTTAATTTTTTATGGTTATCAAAGGAGTTGTTTTTATGAAACAGAGAAAAATCATGCTTCCTTCTATTTCCGCTGCAAAGGAATTTGTAAAAGAAGCAGGAAAATGTGATTTTGACATTGACGTATTTTATAACAGAGTGATTATTGATGCAAAATCATTATTAGGCGTTTTAAGTTTGGATTTGACCAGAGTGCTGACAGTAGAGTATAACGGCGAAAACGAGGAATTCGAAGAGCTGTTAGACGAATTAGAAAAGAACATTGCAGTTGCATAAGAAAAACGGTAATGAAATGAAAAGCAGATTCTATGGAGTCTGCTTTTTTCTTTTCAGAATCAGGGAATCTGTGGTAGAATGAGAGACGAGAGAAAGGGGACAGTCTGATATGAGCCAGGATTCTAACACAGTGATCCGGATTTCTGTCCGGAACCTGGTAGAATTTGTCCTGCGTTCCGGAGATTTGGACAACCGGAAGACTGCAGGATCGCAAAAAGAAGCCATGCAGGCAGGAAGCCGTCTGCACCGCAAGATTCAAAAAAGAATGGGAGCCGGATACCAGGCGGAAGTACCGTTAAAGCATCAGATTCAGGAGGATGGTTTCCGCATCCAGGTAGAAGGACGGGCAGACGGGATTCTGACAGAACCTTCCGGAGTGACTATTGACGAGATTAAGTGTATGTATATGGATGTAAACCGGCTGGAAGAAGCCGTTCCGGTGCATATGGCCCAGGCAGCCTGCTACGGTTATCTGTACGGTCTGAAACACCGTCTTTCTTCTATATGGATACAGATTACTTACTGCAATATTGAAACCGAGGAAATCCGCCGGTTCCGGAAAGAATGGTCCTGGGAAGAATTAAGCCAATGGTTTTCCGGTTTGATCCATGAATATGTCAAATGGGCCGAATACCTGTACCACAATGCAGTCCGCAGGACAGAATCCATAAAAGATCTGGAATTTCCTTACCCTTACCGGAAAGGGCAGAAGGAGTTGGCGGTTTCTGTTTATAAAAGCATTGCCCAGGGGAGAAATCTGTTTATCCAGGCGCCGACCGGAATAGGAAAGACCTTATCCTGCGTTTATCCGGCTTTAAAAGCCATGGGGGAAGAAAAGGCTGACAAGATTTTTTATCTGACGGCAAAAACCATTACCAGGACGGTAGCGGAGGAAACCTTTCAGATCCTGCGGGAAAAGGGGCTGTATTTAAAAAGTGTGACCATTACAGCCAAAGAAAAGCTCTGTTTCCAGGAAAAAACAGAGTGCAATCCAGACGCCTGTCCCTATGCAAAAGGCCATTATGATCGGGTAAATGACGCGGTATTTGACATTATTCATCAGGAGTTTGGAATAACCAGGGAGATCGTTCTTCAATATGCAAAGCAGTATCGGGTCTGCCCGTTTGAGTTCTGTCTGGACATTACCAACTGGACAGATGCCATTATCTGCGACTATAACTATGTGTTTGATCCGGACGTAAAGCTGAAACGGTATTTTGCAGAAGGAAACGCAACGGGCAGATATCTGTTTTTGGCAGACGAGGCTCATAACCTGGTAGGGCGGGCCAGAGAGATGTACAGCGCAGCCTTGAAAAAGGAAGACGTCCTTCTGGTTAAGCGGATGTTCCATAACCGTTCGGAAAAGATAAAAAAGCTGCTGGATGCCTGCAATCGGGCGCTGCTGGCGTTGAAACGGGAATGTACCAGGTACGAAATCCTTCCCGACGTAGATTTTCTGATGCTGCATATCCGTCCTTTATTTGAAGAACTGGAGAAATATTTAGACGATCATCCGGAATTTGAAGATCGGGATTTGGTGTTGGACTTTTATTTTAATCTGAGGGCTTTTTTATATGTCCAGGATCGCCTGGATGATCATTACCGGATTTATACGGAATTGCTGCCCTCCGGAGAGTTTCTGCTTCGCCTGTTCTGCGTCAATCCGGCGAAAAATTTAAAAGAATGTATGGCCCAGGCAGTCAGCACCATATTTTTTTCTGCAACCCTTCTTCCGGTTCCATATTATAAAGAGCTGCTGTCGGGAGATAAGGAAGAATACGCAGTTTATGCCGATTCCCCGTTCCCAGGCAGCCATAAGCTCCTTTTAGTGGCCACAGAGGTCAGCAGCCGCTACAGTCGGAGAAACCAGAGGGAGTATGAAAAGACTTCGGATTATATAGAAGCTATTGTCAATGGAAGACAGGGAAATTACCTGGTATTTTGTCCGTCTTATCAGTATATGAAAAAGATAGAGGATATTTTGCGGACCCGTTGGGAAAAGGATCTGGAGGAGGAAGCTAAGAGCGGGCAGAGGACAAAACTTCTGGTTCAGTCTCCTAATATGACGGAACAGGAAAAGGAAGAATTTCTGACGGAGTTTGACCAATCAGGGAGAAGCCTGGCAGCGCTTTGCGTCATGGGAGGAGCGTTTTCGGAAGGAATTGATCTGCGGGGAGAACGATTAATCGGCGTGGTAATTATTGGCACCGGACTCCCGATGGTTTGCACAGAGCAGGAGATTTTGAAAGGGTATTTTGACGAAAAAGAAGAAAAGGGATTTGATTACGCCTACCAATATCCAGGGATGAATAAGGTTATGCAGGCGGCGGGACGGCTGATCCGTACCATGGAAGACAGAGGCGTGATTGCCCTGTTGGACGATCGGTTTTTGCAGGCGGATTATCAGTCCCTGTTTCCAAGAGAATGGGACGAATATTATCCGGTAAGCAGAAATCAGGTAAACCAGGTGTTAGAGCGGTTCTGGAAGGAAGTATGATCAGGCAAAAGAAGGACTGCCTGAAAAAACAGAAAAAATCCAGGAAGAGACGTCTTCCTGGAAAGGCTGGAATCTGTTCCAATTTACAGCATACCGATAAATTGTTTGGATGCCTGGGAAATCGGCAGATTTTCGTTATACGCCACAACCAGCTGGCGGGAAGGAAGCTGTTCGCTGAGTTTTAAGACAAATAAATCCTGCTCGTTTTCCGGAATGCAAAAGTCCGGTACAAAGGCAATGCCCAGGCCGATGCGGGCCAGATCTAAAAGCAGATCGTTGCTGGTCAGTTCGATTTCCGGAACCAGATCCAGCCGGCTTCTCTGGAACATCCGGTGTAAAAATTCGCTGGTAGTGCTTTTTCTTGTGAGCATGAGAATCGGGTAATTCTGCAGTTCTTTTAAGGTCAGCACTTTGTCTTCTAAAGGAAAGCTTTTCCGGTTGGCAATAAAGACATCCGAAAAGTCCTTGATGGGACGGATGTTCTGGGCGTTGGAAAGGCCGGAGTTGGGAAAATTGGTTACAATAAAATCTACCTGTCCGTTTTCTAACAGGCGGGCGCATTCAATGGAGGTCTGGTTGGTTACCTTGATATGGACATTGGGGTACAATACATGGAATTTCTGCAGATAGGGTACCAGAAAATAGCGGCAGATGGTGTCGCTGGCCCCGATTCTTAACTGGCCGCCGTTTAAGGTGTTGGCTTCTAAGAGCTGGTTTTCCCCTTTCTGAATCAGGTTGATGGCCGGTTCAATATGTTTTAAGAGGATTTCTCCCTCCGGCGTCAGGGAAACCCGCTTGGTGCTGCGGATAAAAAGAGTCTGATTTAGTTTTTTTTCTAATACTTTAATGGACTGGCTGACTGCAGACTGGGATATAAACAGCTGCTTGGACGCCTCGGAAAAACTGAGGGTATTGGCAACATGGTAGAACACTTTATATAATTCGTAATTAATATCCATTATTAGTCCTCCTTATAAATACAAGGTTATTTTAACACGCAGAAATAGGATTGTAAAGAGGGGATTGTGGCAAAAAGAGGAATATGATAAAGTATATGTAACAGTTCTGCCATGCGAAGATTCAGGCAGAATGGGTTCCAAAGTGTAAGAAAACATAAGGAGGTTTTTGGGATGGACTATCGGGACGAAACCATTGAAAAAGAAGATTTTTACCAGATGTATCTGGATGATTTGTCAGAGATTACGCCTTGCACAGAGGCAGAACGGGAAGAATTGCTGGAAAAGCTGCTTCTGGGAGAGGAAGCAGCTAAGAAAAGATTGATTGAAGGCCATTTACAGGCGGTTCTTGAAATGGCGTCTGACTATATGGAAGGACCTCTTCCGGCAGGAGATTTGATTCAGGAAGCCAATGTGGCGCTGATGCTGGCAGCAGACAGCTACGAGGGGGGCGACTTTTTAAGCCATTTAAGAGCCCAGGTAGAAGAAGCGTTAAAATTGGCTCTGGAGGAACAGAAGCGGGAAGAAGAAACCAGCGAAGAGATTACAGCCAGAGTCAATGTGCTTCAGGAAGTTTCCAAAGTAATGGCAAAAGAACTGGGAAGGGAAGCGACTGTAGAAGAACTGGCAGAAAAGATGAAAATGACTCCGGAGGAAATTAAGGACATTATGAAAATGACTCTGGATGCGATTTCTACGATTGGGGGAGAAATCGAGTAGCGAGACAAGGAGGGGTTTTATGAAGAGTATCAAAAGGGGAAGAGGCCCGTCGATGATGCAGGGAGCCGGAAGCATTTTTGCAGCAGTTTTTGGAGTCCTTTGGACGATTATGGCTGTCGGCATGGGAGCTCCTGCAATTTTTGCGCTGTTTGGAGTGTGCTTTATCGGGATTGCAGTGGTACAGGCCGTCTACAATTTTAAAAATGCGTCCGGCGATAAGAGGTTTTCGGAGTTTGACATTGTAGACAGCAGGGAAGAAGGAGATCCCATGGATTCTTATTTTAAGAAAGCAGATGGAAAAGAAGATAAGGCGGCGCCGGAGAATTCTGCGCTGGACGGTTCTGCTTCAGAAGCTTCTGAGGATGGATTCTGCCCTTACTGCGGGGAACCGGTAAAAGCAGACTATGCGTTCTGCAGAAAATGCGGGAAAAAGCTTTGCTAGTGAAAACCTATTATCTATATTAATATGAAAAATAAGTTATATTAATTTTACTTATTTGTAACTTCTGTGTTATGATACAGTCAGGGTTAAAAGAATAAGGAGGATTACCAATGAGCGTAAAACGGATTTTTGTAGAGAAGAAACCGGACTTTGCAGTAAAGGCAAAGGAACTGCGTGAGGAAATCGAGAACTATTTAGGGATTCAGACCGTTACCAATGTGCGGGTACTGATTCGTTATGATATTGAAAATCTGACCGAAGAGACCTATCAGGCCTCCCTTGGCACTATTTTTTCTGAGCCGCCGGTAGATACGTTATATGAAGAAGACTTTCCAAAGGAAGCAGGAGACACCTGCTTTTCTGTAGAGTATCTTCCAGGACAGTTTGACCAGAGAGCGGACTCTGCAGAACAGTGCGTAAAACTGTTAAAAGCAACGGAAGAGCCGGTAATCCGCTCTGCTACCACCTATGTGATCTCCGGAACTCTGACTGCAGAAGAAGTACAGGCGGTAAAGAACTTCTGCATCAATCCGGTGGATTCCAGAGAGGCGGATGCAGCAAAGCCGGAAACCCTGGTAACGGTATTTGAGACTCCGGAGGATGTAGCAGTATTTGACGGCTTTTCTTCCATGGAAGAGGACAAGCTGGAAGAATTATACCGTTCCTTAAATCTGGCAATGACCTTTAAGGATTTTAAACATATCCAGAATTACTATAAAGACGAAGAGCATCGGGATCCGACGGTTACGGAGATTCGCGTTCTGGACACTTACTGGTCCGATCACTGCCGTCACACCACCTTTTCTACCGAGCTGAAAAATGTGACCTTTACCGACGGGGATTATAAAAAGCCTATTGTAGATACATACAATCAGTATCTGGCTGACAGGGAAGAGATCTACAAAGGAAGAGACGATAAGTTTGTCTGCCTGATGGATCTGGCTCTGATGGCAATGAAAAAGCTGAAAAAGGAAGGAAAGCTTGCAGATCAGGAAGAGTCTGATGAAATTAACGCCTGCTCTATCGTAGTTCCGGTAGAAATCGACGGACAGACCGAAGAATGGTTAGTGAACTTTAAAAACGAGACCCACAACCACCCGACAGAGATTGAGCCTTTTGGCGGCGCAGCAACCTGCCTTGGCGGCGCAATCCGCGATCCGCTGTCCGGACGTACCTATGTATACCAGGCAATGCGCGTAACCGGTGCGGCTGACCCGACCCGTCCATTAGACGAGACGATGAAGGGCAAGCTCCCTCAGAGAAAGATTGTAACAGAGGCAGCTCATGGATATAGTTCTTACGGCAACCAGATTGGCCTTGCAACCGGCTATGTAAAAGAGATTTACCACCCAGGCTACGCGGCAAAGAGAATGGAAATCGGCGCAGTTATGGGCGCAGCCCCAAGAAAGGACGTTATCCGAGAAACTTCTGATCCAGGCGATATGATTATCCTTCTTGGCGGACGTACCGGACGCGACGGCATCGGCGGCGCAACCGGATCTTCTAAGGTTCACACCGAGGCTTCCATCGAAGTCTGCGGCGCTGAGGTACAGAAGGGAAATGCGCCTACCGAGCGTAAGATTCAGAGAATGTTCCGTCGTCCGGAAGTAAGCCGTTTGATTAAAAAGTGCAACGATTTTGGCGCAGGCGGTGTGTCCGTTGCCATCGGCGAGCTGGCCGACGGCCTGTATATCGACCTGAACAAGGTCACCAAGAAGTACGCCGGCCTGGACGGAACAGAGCTTTCCATTTCTGAATCCCAGGAGCGTATGGCAGTGGTAGTTGCTCCGGCAGATGCAGAGAAGTTTTTAGGCTATGCGGCAGAGGAAAACTTAGAAGCAGTAACCGTTGCAGTCGTAACCGAAAGCCCAAGACTGGTCATCAGCTGGAGAGGCAAGACCATCGTAAACATCAGCCGCGCATTCTTAGATACCAACGGCGCGCATCAGGAAGCAGACGTTACCTTACAGGTTCCAAATAAAGAGGGAAATCTTTTTGAACGGAAAGAGCCAGGAGACGTAAAGAAGGCATGGTTAAATCTTCTTGCTTCTTTAAATGTCTGCTCCCAGAAAGGCCTGGTTGAGATGTTTGACGGTTCTATCGGAGCAGGATCCGTCTATATGCCTTACGGCGGAAAATATCAGCTGACCGAAACCCAGGCAATGGTAGCGAAGCTTCCGGTATTAAAGGGCAAATGCGATACCGTTACCATGATGTCCTACGGCTTTGACCCATACCTGTCCAGCTGGAGCCCATACCATGGCGCGGTTTACGCAGTTCTGTCTTCCGTAGCAAAAATTGTGGCAGCAGGCGGCGACTACAAAAAGATCCGCTTTACCTTCCAGGAATACTTCCAGAGAATGACGGAAGATCCAACCCGCTGGAGCCAGCCGTTTGCAGCTTTACTTGGCGCTTACAGCGCCCAGATGGGATTCGGACTGCCGTCCATCGGAGGAAAGGACAGTATGTCCGGAACCTTTAATGACGAGCAGCATGGCGAAATCAACGTTCCGCCGACCCTGGTTTCCTTTGCAGTCGATGTGGCGGACTCTAAGACAGTCATCACTCCGGAGTTTAAGAAGCCAGGCAGCAAGATTGTGCTGTTTACCATTGAAAAAGACCAGTATGATTTGCCGGATTACGCACAGATTATGGACGGTTACGGCAAAGTGTTTGAAGAGATTCAGGCAGGAAAGATCCTTTCTGCTTATGCAGTAGAAGGACAGGGAATCGCAGAAGCAGTCAGCAAGATGGCATTTGGCAACAAGCTGGGCGTAAAGATTGAACATAACCTGGATCCAAGAGACTTCTTTGCAGCCGGATGGGGCAATCTGGTACTGGAAGTTCCGGCAGAAAAGGTGGGAGAACTGTCTATCCGCTATACCGTAATCGGCGAAGTAACCGATCGGGCAGTTTTTGAATATGGCAATACCCAGATTACCATGGAAGAGGCTCTGGATTCCTGGACGGAAACATTGGAGAGCGTATTCCCGACCAGATCCGGCGTAAAGCAGACTCCGGTTTTGGATGAACTGTACAAAGCAGATTCCGTTTACGTATGCAATCATAAGATTGGCCAGCCGAATGTATTTATTCCGGTATTCCCAGGAACCAACTGCGAATACGACAGCACCAAGGCGTTTGAGAGAGCCGGCGCCAAGGTTGTAACAAAAGTATTTAAGAACCTGAGCGCAGAAGATATCAGAGAGTCTGTAGAAGTTTACAAAAATGAGATTGCAAAGGCGCAGATCGTTATGTTCCCAGGCGGTTTCTCCGCAGGCGACGAGCCGGAAGGTTCTGCAAAGTTCTTTGCAGCCGTATTTAGAAATGCGGTTATCAAAGAAGAGATTGAAAAACTGCTGAACGAACGGGACGGTCTGATGCTTGGCATCTGCAACGGCTTCCAGGCGTTGATTAAGCTGGGACTGGTTCCGGAAGGTATGATAAAAGAACAGCGTCCGGATTCTCCGACGCTGGCAATGAACACCATTGGCCGCCACATTTCCAAGATGGTTTACACCAAGGTAATGAGCAACAAGTCTCCATGGCTTGCAGGCGCAGAACTGGGCGGCGTATACTGCAATCCGGCTTCTCATGGCGAGGGGCGGTTTGTGTCAACCGAAGAGTGGTTAAAGAAATTGTTTGCCAACGGCCAGGTAGCGACCCAGTACGTAGACGACAAGGGCAATCCTACCATGGACGAATTCTGGAATCCAAACGGTTCCTATATGGCAATCGAAGGCATTACCAGCCCAGACGGACGTATCCTGGGCAAGATGGCTCATTCTGAGCGCCGCGGCGACGCAGTTGCCATGAATATCTATGGAGAACAGGATATGAAGATTTTTGAAAGCGGAGTGAAATACTTCCTGTAAGCATTCTGACTGCTATTATCCGGAAAGCCTGCCAGAGGCAGGTCTTTCCGGTAAAGAAAACAGCGTAAAAAAGATCCTGCAGAGAGGGATGGAAACTGCTGTCTCTCTGCAGGATCTTTTTAGATGTTTTTTATGTGCAATGGTTATTTTGTTCCGAAAATCCGGTCTCCTGCATCTCCCAGTCCAGGGCAGATATAGGCGTCGTCGTTTAAGCAGCGGTCTAAATGCCCTACATAAATCTGGATGTCCGGATGGGCGTTCTGAAGCCGTTCTAATCCTTCCGGAGCAGCGATGATGGCCATAAATTTGATTTTCTTTCCGCCATGGGCTTTGATAAAATCAACGGCAGAGACTGCGGAACCGCCGGTTGCCAGCATAGGGTCTGTTACAATGATGGTCCGCTCCTCGATTGGATCCGGAAGCTTGCAGTAATACTCGTGAGGTTCATGGGTCACTTCGTCCCGATACAGGCCGATATGTCCGACTTTGGCGGTAGGGGTAAGAGCCAGAATGCCATTTACCATCCCAAGTCCTGCGCGCAGAATGGGAACAACGGCTAATTTGCGTCCTGCAATCATGGGAGTCATGCAGGTTTCAATAGGAGTCTCTACTTCTACATCTTCTAAAGGGAGATCCCGAAGAGCCTCATAACCCATCAGCATGGCGATTTCCTCGATCAGGCTGCGGAATTCATTGGTTCCGGTGTGCTTGTCCCGCAGTCTGGAGATTTTGTGCTGGATTAACGGGTGATCGAAAATAACTACATTTTTCATAATAATAAATCCTTTCTAGAAATAGTAATGTGATTGTTTGCGTCTTACTTAGTAGAAGGTACGAACCGGACAATGACGTAATCGCCTAATGCATGGGGAACCGGAAGGGAGAAGAAGATATCGCCCTGCTTTTCATAGCTGAAGGACGGCGGCCATACAACGCCCTGCTGGATAGGAAAATCAGCCTGGTTAAAGGTGTCGGTCAGCTCCTGCATGGTTAGGCCCTGGCGGTATTCTAAGACGGCTTTCGTCTGTTCTTCATCCAGTCCGAAAAAGGTTACATCAGAACTTAACACGTAGCCGGCCATGGTATAGGAATCCGTAAAATCGCCCAGTCCCAGATTGGTATTGTCTTTTAAATCTACGGTATTGCTGTAGAAAAGATTGACTGGGTGGGCGGCGCCGTCGGCTGTATAAGTGCCGGTATAAACAACGGTCATGCTGCGGCGGTCAACAGAAACTACTTCGCAGGTTACCGTCATACTGTCTTTTGCCTCGTCAGCTTCATATCCAGTTATGACAGATAACGCGTTGTTTTTCAGATTTTCGTTGATGGAATCCTGAAGCTTCGAATCGCTAAGGCCGCTTACCTGCGGATATTGAATGGAAATATTTCCGGAAGTATAGGTCTCCAAAGAAGAAGTGACGCTGGCTGTGCTGGAAGCAGTAGTCTCAGGGGCAGTTGTTTCCGGCGCTGAAGTCGTTTCCGGTTCTTTGGCAGACTCGGAAGGGGCTTCGGTCGTATGGGTAGTAGACAAATCAATCTTTTCCGGTGTGGAAGAGGTCATCAGGGCAGCGGCAGCGCCGATTACAACAGCAGCCACAGCAGCGGCGGAAACGCCGATAATCAGTTTTTTATTCATAGCAGCTCCTTTTCATAAGTATCAGATTATTGGATGGTAGCATCCGTGTACAGGGGCAACACGCCTCAAAGAGGGATAATTTCCCCATTTTCTGCGTTATCCTCAATCAGCGTATATCCAGTACGCTTCATTCGTCTGCCTTAAAAATGGGGAAATTCTCTCCACTTGAG
>OKTF01000804.1_pt1 | contig 19269 bp, 16 predicted proteins | sample 1606461 | NCBI WGS metagenome assembly OKTF01 (sample SAMEA3879599, study PRJEB24766) | human gut metagenome | biome: human-associated habitat; feature: feces | place: USA | collected 1985/1987 | reverse complement strand
ACTGAAAAATCTTTTCTGGTAGAAAACTAAGTTCAAGTTATAAATGCGACACCTCCTAATTTTATAAATTGAATTCAGCAGCAAATAAAAGTGAAACAACTCATTTCCAGCGAGTCCCACTTAAGACTCATCAGCCCACGCCGTTTTGACAAGACAAGCCTTGTACAAAAAAGTAACGAAGGGACTGCCAAGCCCCGTGCCACAGCTAAACTTACAGTTAGTGACAGATACTGAAGACTTAGCTTCACATTTGCTAAGACTGATACTCCGGCAATACCCTTTAGAATGTTTAAAACATCTTCTTACAAAGCCTGGGTATAGCTTCTTTCAGCACTGCCGAAGGTACGTGGAAATTCTCTCTTAACTTCCTCTTTTTTCAGATTTTATATTCTTCTATCTTCCGATACAACGTAGTAAGCCCAATTTTCAGCAGACGGGCAGCTTCCGTCTTATTGCCTTTCGTATACTCCAACACTCGTGCAATATGTCTTTTTTCCATAGCTGCCAATTCAAAATTCCCGGCATTATCATCCGAGCATTCGTAATGATTGTTCTGAATCTCCAAAGGAAGGTCACATACATCCAACCGTCCGCCTTCACAGACAATCAGGCTGCGCTCAATCACATTCCTCAATTCACGGATATTGCCCTTCCAAGGTTGTTGTTCCAAGGCTTCCAGAAAAGCGGGAGTCATTTCGTTGACGGCATACGAAAGGCACTCGGAGAAACTTTTGGCAAAGGCAGTAGCCAAGATCTTAATATCGCCGGCACGTTCGCGAAGTGAAGGAAGATGCACCTGAAACACGGAAAGACGATAAAACAAGTCTTCACGGAAATGTCCCACCCTGATTTCTTCCTGCAAATTGCGGTTGGTGGCAGCGATGATACGCACGTTTACTCTTGTAGGTTTCGTGTCACCGATCTTTATATATTCGCCCGTTTCGAGGATACGCAATAGTTTGGCTTGCAGTTCAAAAGCCATTTCGCCTATTTCGTCCAGAAAGATAGTCCCATTGTTAGCTTCTTCAAAAAGCCCTTTCTTATCTTTCAATGCTCCGGTAAATGAACCGGCTCTGTGACCGAACATTTCACTCTCCAACAGTTCTTTGCTGAAAGAAGAACAGTTGACCGCTACGAAATTCTGTTTACTCCGTTTGCTGCTGTAATGTATGGCTTGCGCAAAGACTTCTTTTCCGGTTCCGGTTTCTCCGGTCAATAGTACCGGGACATCAGTCACCGAAACTTTCTGAGCCAGCAGTACGGCCTCTTTCAAAGCTTTCGATTCGCCCAAGATAGAATCAAACGAATACATCTGCCCCACCTTCTTTTCGAGTTTTTCGAGCCGGACATTCATTTTTGCTTTCTCTACGGCACGACTAATCAGCGGGATAATCTTGTTGTTATCATCGCCTTTGGTTATATAATCGAATGCACCGTTCTTGATAGCCTGTACCCCATCAGGAATATTGCCGTGGGCAGTAAGAAGAATCACTTCGACGTTAGGAGCTAACTTTTTAATGTTCAGCACCAAGTCTACCCCATTTCCATCAGGAAGAAAGACATCGCATAGCGCCACATCAGGCGATTGTGTCTCCAACTGTTTGAGAGCAGCCTTGCAGTCGCCGGCCTGACATACTTCATAGCCCTCCAGTCCCAGCATACGCGCCAACAGGCTACGAATCTGGACTTCATCGTCAATAACAAGAATTTTACTCATAATTTACCTATATTAAAAATAGAAGAATGAAAACAGGGTGCGCAAATATAAGTTTTTTCCGTGAATCCATGAACATTTCTTTCATACTGTTGTTATTTCCACAGGAAACTATTTACACCAAAAACAGAATATATGAAAGTTATTATCATCGGAGGTGTTGCAGGAGGAGCTACCACTGCCGCCCGAATCAGACGAGTAGACGAAGCCGCAGAAATTATCCTTCTGGAAAAAGGAAAGTATATATCTTATGCTAATTGCGGGCTGCCTTATTATATAGGAGGAGTGATTGAGGAACGAGAGAAATTATTCGTGCAGACTCCCGAAGCATTCTCCACACGATTTCGTGTTGACGTGCGTACGGAAAATGAAGTGATCTTCATCGACCGGAAAAGAAAAACCGTTACTGTCCGCCGCAGCAGCGAGGACACTTATCAGGAAAGTTACGACAAACTACTTATTTCCACCGGTGCCTCCCCCGTACGTCCTCCCCTGCCGGGAATCGACCTGAACGGAATCTTCACATTAAGAAATGTAGCGGACACGGACCGGATTAAAGAATATATCAATACCCATGCTCCCCGAAGAGCCGTTGTCATCGGAGCCGGATTTATCGGACTCGAAATGGCAGAAAACCTGCACGCACAAGGAGCAAAAGTTTCAATTGTAGAAATGGGAAATCAGGTAATGGCCCCCATTGATTTCTCCATGGCTTCGCTTGTTCACCAACATTTAATGGAAAAAGGAGTAAATCTGTATCTGGAACAAGCCGTAGCCTCTTTCGAAAGAGAAGGGAAAGGACTGAAAGTTATTTTCAAGAACGGACAGTCCGTTCCTGCCGATATTGTCATCCTATCTATCGGCGTGCGTCCGGAAACGAATCTGGCACGGGCTGCCGAACTGACAATCGGTGAAACCGGAGGCATCGCTGTGAATGACTATCTACAAACTTCCGATGAATCGATTTATGCGATCGGCGACGCTATCGAATTCCGCCACCCGATTACGGGCAAACCGTGGCTCAACTATCTGGCCGGACCTGCCAATCGACAGGGACGTATCGTAGCCGACAATATCCTAGGCGCCAAAATTCCTTATGAGGGATCGATCGGTACTTCAATCGCAAAAGTATTCGATCTGACGGTCGCTTCTACCGGTTTACCCGGCAAACGGTTGCGACAGGCAGAGATCGACTATATGTCTTCTACTATTCATCCTGCTTCGCACGCCGGTTATTATCCGAATGCCATGCCGATGAGTATCAAAATCACATTCGATAAAAAAACGGGAAGGTTGTACGGAGGACAGATTGTCGGTTATGACGGAGTAGACAAGCGGATTGACGAAATAGCGCTTGTGATAAAATATAAAGGTACAATCTACGACCTGATGAAAGTGGAACAGGCGTATGCTCCTCCGTTCTCGTCTGCCAAAGATCCGGTAGCTCTTGCAGGATACGTGGCGGAGGATATTATTTCCGGAAGAACACGACCTGCCTACTGGCGGGAATTGAGAGACATCGAAATGGAAAACAAATTCCTGCTGGATGTCCGCACACAGGATGAATTTTCATTGGGCACGCTGCCGGGAGCTGTGAATATTCCTTTGGACGAACTGAGGGACAGGATAGCCGAACTGCCGAAAGACAAGATGATTTATACATTCTGCGCCGTAGGATTGAGAGGGTATCTTGCTTACCGGATACTGACACAGCACGGATTTGAAAAAGTCCGTAATCTGTCGGGCGGACTAAAAACATATCGCGCTGCTACCGCTCCTATCATTATACACGAAGAAAATGATAATGAGACGGACGAGACAACAGTACGGCAAGAAGCAACGGTTCAGGCTAGCAAACCAGTTGCTCCTGTCGAAACAGCCAAGACTATCCGGGTAGACGCCTGCGGCCTACAATGTCCCGGCCCGATTTTAAAGATGAAGAAGACAATGGACATGCTCGCTTCGGGAGAACGCGTTGAAATCACTGCAACTGATCCGGGGTTCCCTCGTGACGCCGCCGCATGGTGCAATTCAACCGGTAACCAACTCGTTTCGAAAGAGTCTTCCGGAGGAAAATCTGTGATAGTTATTGAAAAGGGAGAACCAAAATCGTGCAACATTGTTACTTCTTGTGACAGCAAAGGAAAAACTTTCATCATGTTTAGTGATGATTTGGACAAAGCTTTAGCAACTTTTGTACTCGCAAATGGTGCAGCAGCTACCGGACAGAAGGTGACAATCTTCTTCACATTCTGGGGACTGAACGTTATCAAGAAGTTGCACAAGCCGAAAACCGAAAAAGATATCTTCGGAAAGATGTTCGGTATGATGCTGCCTTCCAGTTCCGGAAAGCTGAAACTCTCGAAGATGAGCATGGGCGGAATAGGGGGAAAAATGATGCGGTATATCATGAATAAGAAAGGAATAGATTCATTGGAATCCCTGCGTCAGCAAGCCTTAGAAAACGGAGTGGAATTTATTGCTTGTCAAATGTCAATGGACGTCATGGGAGTGAAACAAGAAGAACTCCTCGACGAAGTAACGGTAGGCGGCGTAGCAACGTATATGGAACGGGCGGATAACGCGAACGTGAATCTATTTATTTAAAAGATATGACTAATAAAATATATTCAAACAAAATATGAAAACAATATGTGCAATGCGCGAAGTGTTCAGAGCCATGTCGAGCTTTGAAACTGCATTTGAAAAAGTATACCGGATAACGTTGAATGAAGCGATGATATTATGCATCCTCAAAGACGCCACCGAGAGAATGACGGCAACTAACCTGTCGAAAAGTACAGATTTAAGTCCCTCACATACATCGAAAATGCTCCGGATACTGGAAGAAAAAGGATTGATTGTCAGGGAACTCGGCAACGAGGACCGCCGGCAAATGTACTTTCACCTGTCTTCAACAGGCAAACAACGGGTTAGCGAACTGGAAGTTGACAAGGTGGAAATGCCGGAACTGCTGAAACCTCTGTTTAAATAAACGGAATTTCAAGCAAGAATCTGTAAAGAATGAATGGTAAGCAAACTAGCTGTTGATGCGGCAAAGAGCTTACCTTTTTTATTGAATCCCGAAAAAGAAAGATGTTAATTTTCCGGCAAAATAATTTTTCACGCGAACCTTTTTATTTTTTTCTTGTTGTTTCTAGCAAAAGCCCCAAGGTACCAGGGCGATGATTTTATATAACCTAAACATTATAAAAGATATGAAGAAATTAATTCCTATTTTATTGGCGGTCTTTGCACTCGCTTCCTGCGAAAAAGACCCGGACATGGGTAAGGTGGATGACAACTATCTGGTATACACTAACCACGACGAGAAAGCTGACTTCAAAGTTCCTACATTCTATCTGGCAGACAAGATTCTGGTGATCTCCGATAGTAAAGAACCGGAATATCTCGAAGGAGAAGGCGCTGAACAAATTCTGGCAGCTTATACGGATAACATGATTGCCAGAGGTTATGCAGCAGCAACCAACAAAGAAAGCGCTGACTTGGGTATTCAGGTGAGCTACATCGCAAGTACTTATTATTTCACCAGTTATTCACAGCCTGAATGGTGGTGGGGTTATCCCGGATACTGGGGACCTGGCTACTGGGGTGGCAACTGGGGTGGCGGATGGTATTATCCATACGCAGTGAACTATAGTTATAGCACCAACTCATTCATCACGGAAATCGTAAATCTGGATGCCCCGGAAGGACCAAAGGAAAAACTGCCTATCTTATGGACAAGTTACATGACCGGCTTGGTTTATTCCAGCAATATGAACAAAGCACTCGCTGTGAAAGGTGTTAACCAGGCATTTACACAATCACCTTATCTTACTAACAAATAAACAACTACAACTGTTATGAAAACAAGAAAAAATATATATTTCAAGGTAGTGGCCTTGGCGGTCATTGCTATCGCCTTCGCCATGCCGGCCAAGGCACAGCTATCAGACAACGGATATGCTAATATAGACTGGCAGTTCAATGCTCCGTTAAGCAATCATTTTGCCGACAAAGCAAGTGGTTGGGGAATGAACTTCGAAGGTGGTTACTTCGTGACTCCCAACATCGGTTTGGGACTTTTCCTGAACTATCACAGCAACCACGAATATGTAGGTCGCGAAACATTCAAAATGGCCGGTGGTGATGTCACTACCGATCAGCAACATACTATATTCCAGTTGCCTTTCGGTGCTGCCGCACGCTACCAATGGAATCGTGGCGGAGCCGTTCAACCCTACGTCAGTGCTAAATTAGGCGCTGAATATGCTAAAGTACGCTCTAACTTCAATATGCTCGAAGCAAGAGACAATAGCTGGGGATTCTACGCTTCTCCTGAAATCGGTATCAACGTATTCCCTTGGGTATACGGACCGGGTCTTCACTTTGCTTTATATTACAGCTATGGTACCAATAAGGCTGATGTACTGCATTACAGTGTAGACGGTTTGAGCAATTTCGGCTTCCGTCTGGGTCTGTCATTCTAAGCCCGGCAACAATCAGAATTACATTAATAATAAATAAGGAGTGCCCTTCTGCTATCATAAGCGGAAGGGCACTTTATTTTATACCTGTGTTCAGTGCGGAAGGATTACTTTTTCTTCATCGCATCATAAATCGCTTCCTGTATCCGCTCGCGTATGTGCAGCCTAATTAACTTGCGATTGGTAACATCCGGATAAATCCGGTTGCTAAGAAAGACATAAACCAGTTCGTTAACCGGGTCCACCCATGCGCACGTACCTGTAAATCCGGTATGGCCATAGACTTCTGCCGGAGCATCGGGAGCGCAGTTCCCTTTCTTCGAGTCTTCCCTATCCGGTTTATCAAATCCCAGTCCCCGCCGACTTATCTTTGAGACCGAAGTAGTGAACAACTGGCAAGTCTCTTTGCTCAAATAACGCCGGCCGTCTATTTCTCCCCCGTTCAATAACATCTGATATACACGGGCTACTTCGCGGGCAGTAGAGAATAATCCGGCATTGCCAGCCAATCCGCCGAAGAAAGCGGAAGCCTCATCATGCACGAATCCTTGCAGGGTATCTTTCCGCAAGAAGCGGTCGTTATTGGAAGGAATGACTTCCGACTTTGCCAGACGACGCAAAGGCAGGTAACCTGTACGCTCCAGTCCCAACGGTTCGTAAAACTCGCTTTGCAAGTATACTTCCATTGGCATTCCCGCAAGCTGTTCAACCAGCATTCCCAACAGGATAAATCCAATATCACTATATACATAACGTTTCTGCCCCAACGGCGCTTCCACAATTTTCTCTTCTATCACCTTGCGGAACGATCGGTTCAACCACAGATTATCACAGATTTGAATGGTATAATCCCCGGTTTTCGTTGGAGATACATATTCCTCCTTAAACTTGAAATTCGGATTTGCCCACGTATTTATTCCTATATTCACCGGATGCTGTGCATCTCTACGCGCACTGAACAAACGGCCTTTATAGCTATCCTTATCAATCACTTCCTGATAGAAAGGTAGCCAAGACGGCAGACCGGACTGATGATACAGGATCTCCTGAATCGTTATGTCCTTTTTATTGGTGCGCTGCAAAAACGGCAGATAATCCGAAATCTTATCTGTCAGGTTAAAGCGCCCCTTATCATAGAGTTTCATAACAGCAAGCAAGGTAGCCGTCGTTTTCGTAAGGGAGGCCAGGTCATAGATATCCGATGATTCGACGCGGGCACTTCCTTTTCCTGTATGTGTGCCGAAAGCTTTATCGACCATTACATGACCATTTTTCATAACTACTACCTGACAACCGGGATAGGCTCCTTGCCGGATACCGTCCAAAGCAACAGAATCAATCCGCTTCAACGACACAGATGAAAGGCCGTATTCTTCAGGTACAAAATGCAAAGGAGTTTTCGGAGTGATTGTCACCCCCGCACCTGTATGGAATAATCCGCCCAAACTCGCCGACAATCTTCCATCCGCAGTGGCTTTGGCAAATAAGACGTCCGCCACCTGACGCTGAATATCCGTATTGTGGCTATGCGCTAACACTACTGCCGAAGCATGGCTCACCGCGCGCTGAATCTGTAACATCATCTTGCCGGGGGTGAAGAAAAGATAGACAACCGGAGCATCGGGAGCAAACTTCGTAAAGAATGGCTGATAAGAAGCTAGGCGTTGTTCGCTGACAGCTACTACAACTCGTTTATAAATAGCTAATGAATCATATAATCGACGGTTTTCTTCTTCTGTCTGTTTCGGACGAAGGCGGAAACGAACCAGAGATGCATAACGTGTCATTTGCTTTGCTAATGCTTCCGTCTCACCCGGGTCGCCTACTTCGAGCAAAGCTATCTTCTGGTCTTTGTCCGTATGTAGCGGCAGTACATGATCTTTATTATTCAGAACGGTAATTGCCGCCAGGTTCAGCCGGCGCACCAAGTCGCGCGCCTGCGGGCTGTTCACCCGCTGCTCCAGGCCGGACAATTGCACGTACTTCTTTTTGCTAAGTCCCAGCGCATATTTGTAGGTCAGTACCTTGCGGCATTTACTTTCTATATCTTCCCGGCTCAGTTCGCCTTTTTCAACAGCTGCAAGCACAGCCGGCACTTCCGCCTTCAGATTACGTGGAGCCAGTACCATGTCATTACCCGCCTGCAATGCCTGCAAGCTGACATTCCCATTGCCCGATACGCCCCTCATGGCAAGCGCATCAGTAAAAATCAATCCTTTAAAAGCCAGTTCATCCGTCAATAAGTCGTATACGACATTGCGAGACAAAGAAGACGGGAGCCCGCCGATCGGCTCAATGACCGGGACTTGCAGATGTCCCACCATCATACCACCTACTCCGGCACGAATCGCTTCCTTAAAAGGATAGAGTTCGACACTGTCCAAACGTTCGCGCGTGAAGGGAAGTACGGGTAGAGCTTTATGCGAATCAACATCAGTATCTCCATGTCCGGGGAAGTGTTTGCACACAGACAATACTCCTCCTCCTTCCAGACCGGAAGCATAAGCGATTACCTTATCGGCAACTTGTATCGGATCTTCTCCGAAAGAACGGGTGTTGATTACCGGGTTCTTCGGGTTGATATTCACATCCGCCACCGGAGCAAAATTCACCTGCACACCTATCTGACGGCATTGTCGGGCTACTTCACGCCCGTATTCATAAATCAAGCGATTGTCACGAATGCATCCCAACACCATATTCCGTGGAAACACAGGTGTGCCGCGCAAACGCATCGCCAACCCCCATTCCCCGTCGAAAGTGATCATCACAGGAACTTTCGCCTGCCGTTGTGCCCGGTTGGTTAACTCAACCTGATTCTGCATCTTCCCACCGGAAAAGAGAAGCCCGCCGACTTTATAAGTATCAATAGCCTCACGCAATAACTCCAAATTTCGCTTGGTGTTTACCGGAGCAATGGTATAGATAAACAACTGGCCGACCTTTTCTTTAAAGGATAACTTATCCATCACCGAATCGACCCAATGCCGGCAATTCTTATCCTGCTGTGCTTTATATAAGAGCAAAGGTTCAACAGAAGCAGCATTCTGGGCCGGACTCGAAACGGATCCGGCTAAAATAAAAAATAAAACAACTAAGATAAAGGGAAATATTCTCATTTACGTTTCAAAGTCAAGTTGAGACGACCTACCCGAACTCCACTTTTTCCTGTGTGCATAACGGGTACCTCTTTTCCATCCACATTCTGATAATTCTCCGGTCCTTTCATAAAAGTGTGCGAGTGTCCGCCCCAAATTACATCGATATTCCGTGTTTTTGCAACCAACTCCCTATCCATTTGAATGCCTAGGTGAGACAGGCATACAACGAGGTCGCATCCCTTCTCTTTCAACAAGGCAGCTACCTTGTTCGACACTTCAATAGGATCTTCATAAACAACTCCGACGCATTTATTTGCCTGAATCAAACCTTCCGGTTTCGCTCCGAGTCCAAAGACACCGATTTTCAGCCCAAACCGTTTCAGAATAACGTATGGCTTTACCAAATCTTTCAGCACCGTAGCGTCCAGATTGTAATTGGAACAAACCACCGGAAATTTAGCCATTTTGAAGAGTAAAGCCATATTGTCCAGATCAAAATCGAATTCATGATTACCGATAGTCATGGCATCATATCCCATTTCGTTCATTAACTTGACTTCCACTTCGCCACGGAACATATTATAATAAGGCGTACCTTGTGAAATATCCCCGCAGTCGAACAGCAACACATTTTTATGCTCCTTGCGGAACTGGTCGAGGAAAGTGGCACGACGGACAAAACCGCCCTCGTCATAGTTACGGTCGCCTTTTTGATTTATAGGTTCGATGCGACTATGCACATCGCTTGTCTGCAAAATTATAATTTCTTTGGTATCCTGTGCATAAGTTGAAAAGCCGAAACACACTACAAGGCATACCCATAATGATAGCTGAAATCTCTTCATATCCTATATTTTTAGATTCTCCTTTTTACTTATTTTACGGTTATACGTCCGTCCAACTTCGACGTAATGATTTTGCCTTCCGCCGTTTGCTTCCGTACATAGTCCAAAAACAATCCGCGTAAAGTAGCATCTTCCGGGCATTCCCTTTTTTCAGCTTGCAGGAAAGCATCCATGCGTCCGTTTCCGTCTGCCAGATAGTCGATAGTAGCCACGGTATAAAGCTGGTCATCCACTACCGGTTTTCCACCGATCGTAGCATTCAGCAATTCTCCTTTTTTATTGATTTCCAAACGGATACCGCTTACACCTTCTCCATGTAAAGAAGCAATTGCTTTAAACAGACGTTTCATGTCCGTACCTTTCATCGTCAAGACGCACAATGAATTTTCAAAAGGAAGAATTTCAAAAACAGCACCTACCGTGATGTCTCCCTTAGGCAGGATATTACGTAATCCGCCCATATTGACCAGTCCCATATCCGCCGGTTTGCCCAACACTTGCGCGGCAGCTTCTTGCAGCACGCTTGCCACCAAATTAGAGAGCAAGCTTTCAGGGGTCCCCTTATCCATTTTCATTTCACTGGTACCAATGACTTCGTACATCATCGCGTCTACTTTATCCTTGTAGGGTTTTAATACGGTGGTCGCTTTTTTGTCAGGATTAGCATCCCAAGTAGAGTCAATCGTAATCATGTTGCCCTCCACCTTGGATATTTCATAGCGGGCGGTAGTTTCTTGTGCTGAACGACAGGAAGTAAACAGGAAGCATCCCGTCAAGCCTGCCACAGTCAGTAACTTTACATAAGTTCGTTTCATGCTCGTTGTTTTTTAGATATGCGACAAATATACAAAAAACATTTGGCTATCTGCCAAATAATTTGTTACTTTGCACCGCTTTCGCGCAATCGCTGTCAAGAGAAGAGATACTTGGTATGTTGCGTTGTAACGATGAAACAATTTAATAATAACAACAATGGATTTAATTAAAATTGCAGAAGAAGCATTTGCTACCGGAAAACAGCACCCGAGCTTCAAAGCAGGAGACACTGTAACAGTAGCATATCGTATTATTGAAGGTAACAAAGAACGTGTACAGTTGTACCGTGGTGTTGTTATCAAAATCGCTGGTCACGGAGACAAAAAACGTTTCACTGTACGTAAAATGTCAGGAACTGTAGGCGTAGAAAGAATTTTCCCCATCGAATCACCGGCTATCGACAGCATCGAAGTGAACAAGGTAGGTAAAGTTCGTCGCGCTAAATTGTATTACCTGCGTGCTCTTACCGGTAAGAAAGCTAGAATCAAAGAAAAAAGAGCTAACTAATAAGCCGAACTTTTCGATTCGAAATAAAAAAGGGAACTTCATTATGAGGTTCCCTTTTTTATTGTATATTTTCTCAAACATTCTCATGCCTATGAGAAAAAATTCTCATTGCAATGAGAATAATTCCTCAAAGGTATGAGAATATTTTCTCACTCCGGTGAGAATAACCCTTTGTCTGAATAAGCCGTACACGTCAGAAAGGACTAAATAAAACAAAGCCCCGAAAGTCATAAACTCCCGAGGCTTCATTACCTTTATTATAATAATGAAATGTTATTCTTTCAAATCTTTCAGTTCCCAAGCCAATGCACTGGCACCCAGTACAGCAGCATCAGAATCCTTCAATTCGGAAACGAGCAGTTTAGTCTTGCCTTTATAGATATTCAGGATATTATCATCAATTGATTTCTGAATCGGTTTCATGATATAGTCACCGGACTTAGCCAAACCACCGAACAACACAATTGCTTCAGGACTGGAGAATGCAATGGCATCTGCTAAAGCCTCACCCAAGATATTACCTGTAAAGTTAAAGATTTCCTGTGCCAGTTTATCACCTTGTACAGCTGCATCATACACATCTTTTGAAGTGATGTTTTCTGCAGGAATGTTACGAAGCAAGCTGGCATCAGTACGAGCAGCTAGAAATTCACGGGCTGTACGGGCTACACCAGTAGCCGAGCAGTAAGTTTCCAAACAACCTTTACGGCCACAACCACAGATACGACCGTCACGACGGGCAATCACGTGCCCCAATTCACCGGCAAAACCGTCATGGCCATATACCATCTGACCGTTAATAACGATACCGCTACCTACACCGGTGCCAAGAGTTATCATGATAAAGTCTTTCATACCACGAGCCGCACCGTAAGTCATTTCACCGATACCGGCAGCATTGGCGTCGTTTGTCAAAGCGGTAGGGATACCCAAGCGCTCTTCAAACATGGCAGCCAAAGGAATTACACCCTTCCAGGGAAGGTTCGGGGCAAACTCAATAGTACCGCTGTAATAGTTTCCGTTAGGAGCACCGATACCGATACCTTTTATCTTGTCTACTCCACCGTTGGCAATAATGAGCGGCAACAGATTCTTGCAAACTTCGTCTACGTAATCATTGACGTCCTCATAAGCTCCGGTTTTGATGGAACTGCTTGCAATAATAGTTCCGCGTGCGTCTACAATACCAAAGACGGTGTTTGTTCCGCCTATGTCAATGCCCACTACATAGGGCTTTTCCATGTTTGAATTCATGATATTACTTTTGTTTAAAGGGTTAGTTAATCACATTCATGGTTACAAAAATCACAAAGAAAAACGACACTGCAAAATCTTTTTTTAAAAAAGTTTGCAACTTTTGCAACTTTTCGTAGCATTGCTGCGTCTAATAGTGAAAATTAATAAGAGTAAAGCAATAAACAGGGAAAACAGTGATACAACTAAAAGACATTAACAAGACCTACAACAACGGAGCACCGCTGCATGTGCTCAAAGGTATCAACCTCGACATTCAGAAAGGCGAATTTGTTTCCATCATGGGCTCATCGGGTTCGGGAAAGTCCACTTTACTCAATATACTGGGTATTCTGGATAGTTACGACACGGGGGAATATTATCTGAACGGTACCCTCATCAAGAACCTCAGCGAAACGAAGGCAGCCGAGTACCGCAACCGTATGATTGGTTTCATCTTCCAGTCCTTCAATCTCATTTCCTTCAAGAATGCAGTGGAGAATGTGGCGCTTCCTCTCTTTTATCAAGGAGTGAGCCGCCGCAAACGTAATGCGCTGGCACTGGAATATCTGGACCGCCTGGGGCTGAAAGAGTGGGCACACCACATGCCAAATGAGATGTCCGGTGGACAGAAACAACGTGTAGCCATCGCCCGTGCCCTCATTACCCAACCGCAGATTATCCTTGCCGATGAACCTACCGGCGCGCTCGACAGCAAGACTTCCGTAGAGGTGATGCAGATTCTAAAGGAACTGCACGATACGGGCATGACCATCGTAGTCGTGACCCACGAAAGCGGTGTTGCCAACCAGACGGACAAGATTATCCATATCAAAGACGGTATCATAGGTAGCATCGAGACGAATCTGAACCACGATGCAAGCCCGTTCGGAAAAGACGGATTCATGAAATAATAAAGGAAGAGCCCCCTCCCCCTTTAATTTTTAATTCTTAATTTTTAATTATCAATGATAGACCTTTGGCAAGAAATATACGGAACCATCAAACGCAACAAACTGCGTACATTCCTGACGGGCTTTGCCGTGGCATGGGGAATCTTCATGCTCATCGTGCTGCTCGGAGCCGGAAACGGTATCATACATGCCTTCGAGCAAAATGCGTCGGAGCGTGCCTTGAACTCTATCCGCATCTTCCCCGGCTGGACCACCAAGTCATACGACGGTCTGAAAGAAGGACGCCGCGTCCAACTGGACAACCGGGACATGGATGACACGGAGAAGCAATTCACCGAAAATGTCATCAGTGCCGGTGCCACCGTGCGTCAAAGTAATGTAAACGTCAGCTTCGGACAAGAATATATCAATATCTCTCTGCTGGGCGTATATCCCAACTACACCGAAGTGGAAACCGTGAAAACAGCGGACGGACGTTTCATCAACTACAACGACCTGAAAGACCGACGTAAAGTCATCATCCTCCATAAGAAATCTGCAGATATCCTTTTCGGAAAAACGCATACTGAACCCATCGGACAATTTGTCAATGCCAGTGGAGTGGCCTATCAAGTAGTAGGCCTCTACAATGACCAGGGAGACCGCGAGGCAAACGAAGCGTATATCCCCTTCTCCACCTTGCAGACCATCTATAATAAAGGAGACAAGCTGAATAACATCATCTTTACAACCAAGAACCTGCACAGCATAGAAAGTAACGAAGCCTTTGAAAAAGAATACCGCAAGGCTATTGCCACCAATCACCGCTTTGACCCCACAGATGAGAGCGCCATATGGATATGGAATCGTTTCACCAACTATCTGCAGACACAGAATGCAATGGGTATCCTCCGGACTGCAATCTGGGTTATCGGTATCTTCACACTGTTGAGTGGGATTGTCGGCGTGTCGAACATAATGCTGATTACCGTGAAAGAACGTACCCGGGAATTTGGTATCCGTAAGGCATTGGGAGCAAAACCTTTCTCCATCCTTTGGCTGATTATTGTGGAAAGCGTGACTATCACTACGCTATTCGGTTATATCGGTATGGTGGCAGGCATCGGGGTGACGGAATGGATGAACTCTGCTTTCGGTAGCCAGACGATGGATGCCGGCATGTTCCAGCAGACCATGTTCTCCGATCCTACCGTAGACCTCAGTATTGCTATCCAAGCTACCCTGACCCTTATCATAGCGGGTACGTTGGCTGGGTTCTTCCCGGCTAAGAAAGCGGTAAGTATCAGTCCTATTGAAGCACTTAGAGCAGATTAAAGATTATGAGAATAGACATAGATACGTGTGAGGAAATCCTCATCACAATAACAAGGAACAAAACGAGAAGCCTGCTTACGGCGTTCGGCGTATTCTGGGGTATCTTTATGCTGGTGGCGCTTATCGGTGGCGGCCAGGGCATGCAGGAAGAACTAAAATCCCAGTTCGAAGGATTTGCAACCAACTCGGGCTTTATCGCTGCACAAAAGACAAGCGAGGCTTATAAAGGTTTTCGCAAAGGACGATGGTGGGATTTGGAGATGGAAGATGTGGACCGTGTACGCAATGTGGACGGTGTGGCGCTTGCCACGCCTTCCATTGCCTTATGGGGACAAGTGGCTGTCTACGGAGACAACAAGTACGACTGTAGTGTGAAAGGCTTGTATCCCGAATATGAACAGATAGAACATCAAGAGATGACCTATGGACGTTTCATCAATGATGTCGACATTAAAGAGTCGCGTAAAGTGTGTGTAATCGGCAAACGTGTTTATGAAAGCCTCTTCAAACCCGGTGAAGACCCCTGCGGCAAATATGTCCGGGTAAATGGTATCTATTACCGGGTTATCGGAATGTGTTCATCCGAAGGCAATGTCAATATACAAGGGCAGGCCTCTGAAGCCATTACATTGCCTTTTTCCACCATGCAACAGACCTACAACCTCGGAAAGAAACTGCATGTAGTATGTTTCATCATGAAACCGGGAGTAAAAGTGAAAGACGTGCAGCCCGAAGTGGAACGTCTTGTAAAAGCGGCGCACTACATTGCTCCCGATGACAAACAAGCCGTCATGCTTCTGAATGCGGAAGCTATGTTCTCCATGATGGACAACCTGATGATTGGAGTGCGCTTTCTAATCTGGATGGTAGGTTTGGGGACGCTGTTTGCCGGAGCTATCGGCGTATCGAATATCATGATGGTAACCGTCAAGGAGCGTACAACGGAAATAGGCATACGCCGTGCCATAGGTGCCCGTCCTAAAGACATTCTGCAACAAATTCTTTCGGAAAGCATGGTGCTGACCACTATAGCGGGTATGGCAGGTATTTCTTTTGCCGTATTTGTACTGCAAATACTTGAAAAGGCCGCCAATGACCCTGGAGTTATCAAAACCCACTACCAGGTTTCATTCGGACTGGCTATCGGAACCTGTATCCTCCTCATCGCATTAGGAGTGCTTGCCGGACTGGCACCTGCCTATCGCGCCATGGCAATCAAGCCAATTGAAGCCATCAGGGATGAATAAACTTATAGAGAGACCACTAACCGTAAGCCATGAAATAATGGCTATATCAATCGTAAATAATTAAATCGTAAATATAAGATGAAAACAAAGAAGTTTCTGAAAATCGCATTATTGGTAGTAATTGCTGCCTTATTCATTTGGACATTCGTTTTTCTGTACCAGAAGTCCCAACCTAAAGTAATAGTATACGAAACGATAGTTCCGGAAGTGACAGACCTTGAAAAGACTACCGTAGCCACCGGCAAAGTGGAACCGAGAGATGAAGTCCTTATCAAGCCGCAGATTTCCGGTATTATTGCCGAAGTATACAAGGAAGCAGGACAAAGTGTGAAGCAAGGGGAAGTGCTTGCCAAAGTAAAGGTGATACCCGAACTGGGACAATTGAACTCTGCCGAAAGCCGCGTACGATTGGCGGAAATCAACGCTGCCCAAGCCGAAACGGATTTCGCCCGTACCCAGAAACTGTACAACGACAAGCTTATCAGCGCTGAAGAGTACGAAAAAGGGGAAGTAAGCGTGAAGCAGGCACGCGAGGAACTGCAGACAGCAAAAGATAACCTGGAAATTGTAAAGGAAGGCATCACCAAGAACAGCGCCTCTTTCAGTAGTACCCTGATCCGTTCCACCATTACCGGTCTGATTCTGGATGTACCCATCAAAGTCGGTAACTCGGTTATCATGAGTAACACTTTCAATGACGGAACCACCATCGCTACCGTTGCCAACATGAACGATTTGATTTTCCGCGGCAACATTGACGAAACGGAAGTGGGCCGTGTGCACGAAGGCATGCCGGTGAAACTGACAATCGGCGCCCTGCAGAATCTTTCGTTCGATGCCACACTGGAATACATATCTCCGAAGGGTGTGGAAGAAAACGGTGCCAACCAGTTTGAAATCAAAGCTGCCATTGCCGCACCGGACAGCGTACAGATACGTTCCGGCTATTCTGCCAACGCAGAAATCGTATTGGACCGTGCCCAGAAAACGCTTGCCGTACCGGAAAGTACCGTTGAATTCAATGGTGACAGCACCTTTGTATACGTAATGACGGACAGCGTACCGGTACAAAAGTTCGAACGCCGCCCCATCCAGGTCGGCATGAGTGACGGCATAAAGATTGCCATCAAAAGCGGTATCAGTGCCCAGGATAAGATTCGCGGTGCAGAGAAAAAGGATTAACAAACGGAATAGCTTAAAAAGATATACGATATGAATAAAAAGATATTCTTATACCTCGCAATATTCGGCAGTATCTCAGTGCAGGCGCAGGAACGATGGTCTTTACGCCAATGCATAGACTATGCCATCGAGCATAACATCAGTATCCGCCAGACAGCCAACGCTGCCGAACAGAGTGCTGTCGAAGTAAATACAGCCAAATGGGCACGACTGCCGAACCTGAATGCCAGTGCCGGCCAGAGCTGGAACTGGGGACGTACGCAAACAGCCATCAAAAATGAGGATACGGGAGACTATTCCACTGTATACGTCAACACCAGCAGCCACGGCACTAATATGTCTGTCAATACCAGCATACCTATCTTTACCGGTCTGGAAATTCCCCACCAGTATGCATTGGCCAAACTAAACCTCAAAGCTGCCATTGCCGACCTGGACAAAGCCAAGGAAGACATTGCCATCAATATAGCTTCGGCCTACCTTCAGGTGCTGTTCAATGAAGAGCTCCACCAGGTGGCGTTGGGACAAGTGCAATTGAGCAAAGAGCAATATGTCCGCATCAGCCGGCTTGCCGACTTGGGAAAAGCCTCTCCGGCAGAACTGGCAGAAGCCAAAGCACGTGTGGCACAAGACGAGATGAATGTAGTGCAGACAAACAACAACTATAAGTTGGCCCTGCTCGACCTTAGCCAGCTTATCGAACTGGAAACACCGGAAGGGTTCAATCTGGAATCTCCGGCAGTCAATCTGGATTTAGTCCCTCTCACTCCTCCGGATGAGATATTCCAAACAGCCATGGTGAGTAAGGCTTCCATACAAGCTGCACAGTTCCGCTTGGAAGGCAGTAAACACAATATCCGTATTGCCCAGAGCAACTACTACCCGCAACTGAGCCTGAACGGTAGTCTCGGTACGAATTACTATTCTACCATCGACCGTACTTTCAGCCAGCAGATGAACGATAACTTCAACAAATATGTAGGATTCAACCTCAGCGTACCTATTTTCAACCGTCTCTCTACCCGTAACCGGGTACGCACGGCACGCCTGCAACGTGAAAACTATGCCTTGCAATTGGATAATGCCAAGAAGACACTTTATAAGGAAATCCAACAAGCATGGTACAACGCCGCTGCTGCCGAAAGCAAATATACCAGTAGCCATACAGCCACCGTTGCCAGCGAAGAGTCTTTCAAGCTGATGAGCGAAAAGTATGAGAACGGAAAAGCAAATGCCGTAGAATACAATGAAGCAAAACAGAACCTTATGAAATCCCAATCAGACGAATTGCAAGCCAAGTATGACTATCTGTTCCGTACCAAGATTCTGGATTTCTATAAGGGAGAACCGATTGAATAAAAAAAGAAGTATAATTTTAGTTGTTGTGTTTGATTCTCCCCTCTCCCTGCCTCCAGGCTGACAAGAGGGGAGTTTTTTGTTCTTCTATCTCCTTTCCGAAGAGCGGGAAGAGCTACTGCCGGTAGAACTGCGGGTAGTGCTTGAAGAGCTACTGCGACGGCTTTCGGAACTCCGTACGCCGGAAGCATTTCTTCTTTCCTTGCTTGCCGTCTTTACCCTGCTACGGCTGGGACTCTTATCATTATTTTTAGTTCTTGTGGTTTCTATTTTCTCTTTACTCGACTTTCTGCCACTATCCACACTACTACGTCGCGTACTGCTGTTACGTGTACCTGTGCTAATACGATTATTACTACCGTTACTACGTCGCGTGGTATATACATCATCCCTGCCTGCCGGACGCTTATGCGAATTAGGGCGGATGTTCACCGAACCGAAATCTGAACGGCGGCTGGTGTGGTACGACTTATCATTCCGAATACTCCACGAACCGGTATAGTGCGGATGATGGTAACGACCGCGATAATAGCTGTTGTGATAGTGCGTA
>OKTF01000781.1_pt1 | contig 19680 bp, 17 predicted proteins | sample 1606461 | NCBI WGS metagenome assembly OKTF01 (sample SAMEA3879599, study PRJEB24766) | human gut metagenome | biome: human-associated habitat; feature: feces | place: USA | collected 1985/1987 | reverse complement strand
ACGCTGTACGGATGATTGCTCCGGCTGCCATTAAATCAGAAACCGCGCCTTTTTTTACCAGATCTGCAAATACCGGCTGGGAAGATGGGTAAACTGCCAGTGAAAATTCATCGCAGCCGCAGTTCTTTCCTTTCAATGCATGAGCTGCCTCGATTACGTTGGTATAGTTGCCGCCTGCACATCCGGCGATAATTCCCTGCTGAACCAGAAGCTTGCCATCTTTAATCTTATCGGTCAGGGTAAAGGACGCATTCTTTCCGCCAATCATTTCTGCGTTCTTTTCTACTTCTCTTAAAATGTCGGAAAGGTTTGCATTTAATTCGTCAATCTCATAGGTGTTGCTTGGATGGAACGGCAACGCAATCATTGGCTTAATGGTGCTTAAATCTACATAAACGCAGCCGTCATAGTAAGCAACCTCTGCCGGATTCAATTCTTTATAATCGTCTCCCCGTCCATGCATGGTCAAATATGCCTTTGTATCCTCATCCGTCTTCCAGATAGAAGTCAGACAGGTTGTCTCTGTAGTCATTACGTCTACGCCGTTTCTGAAATCCGTGTCCATAGAAGCAATACCAGGGCCTACAAATTCCATGACCTTGTTTTTCACATATCCGTTTTTAAAGACCGCGCCAATAATGGCCAGGGCAATATCCTGCGGTCCTACGCCTGGATTGGGCTTTCCGTCCAGATAAATGGCAACTACTCCTGGATAAGCTACGTCGTAGGTATCTCTAAGAAGCTGTTTTACCAGCTCGCCGCCGCCTTCTCCTACCGCCATGGTTCCCAGAGCGCCGTAACGGGTGTGGCTGTCGGAACCTAAAATCATCTTGCCGCAGCCTGCCATCATCTCTCTCATGTACTGGTGAATGACCGCAATATGGGGAGGAACATAGATTCCGCCGTATTTCTTTGCAGCAGAGAGACCAAACATATGGTCATCCTCATTAATTGTGCCTCCTACTGCGCACAGCGTATTATGGCAGTTGGTCAGCACATAGGGAATCGGAAACTGCTCCATACCAGACGCCTTTGCGGTCTGAACAATGCCTACAAATGTAATATCATGGGATGCCATGGCATCAAACCGCAGCTTTAAGTGTTCCATATTGTCCGCTGTATTGTGAGCGCTTAAAATGGAATAGGCAATCGTTCCCTTTTTTGCTTCTTTTTTATCTGCAGCTTTCCCAGTCATTGCTTCTACTTTCGCGGGATCCGACTCTGGAATCAGGGATGTGCCGTTTACCAGATATACGCCGCCGTCATATAATGAAATCATATGGATTCCTCCTATCGTAATTTGCTCCTTTATTTATAACATTAATAAGGAGACTTTACAAGTCCAAGAAGTTTCCCCGTCTGTTTTCTGTTCATTTTCATTCAGGAGCTGAATCAGCTGTATCCATTTTTCCTGAATCCTGGGCGGCTAAGACTATCATATATTTTTATCTGGATTATTGTCTTTTGGATTGTATCTCCTATCTTCGAGCTCTCTAATATGGAATCTCTGCTACATCGTTATAATTACCTGGCTCAGGTAATTATTTTTCCTTGTATTATAAAATTACTTTAGAGAATAATCAGTTCTTTTGTTGCTTTAGTAAAATTTTCAAATCCCTGTTCGGTCACCACTCCCATATCTTCAATACGTACTCCAAATTCATCCGTTAAATAAATTCCTGGTTCTACTGTCATTACCACACCAGGCCTTAAAACTTCTTCCTCCACTTCATTAAATCTGGGATTTTCATGGCCGTCCAGCCCAATGCTATGTCCTAATCCATGTTCAAAGCATCCATCAAAGCCAGCTTCTTTAATAAAGTCCCTGGCAATTTTATCAACCTCTTTTCCTTTCATTCCTGGATGAATATTGTCCAAAGCTTGTTTCTGGGCCTGCTGCACTATTTGATACACTTCCTTTTGTCTGGATGAAATTGTACCAAATCCAAAAGTTCTCGTCATATCTGAACGATAACCCTGAACAATAGCTCCAAAATCAATCATTAGCAAATCTCCGTTTTCAATGACTTTATCCCCAAAACCACCATGCGGCAGTGATGTTTTTACACCAGAAGAAGAAATATATCCAATATCAAATCCTTCTGAGCCCTGGCGAATCATAAACGTTCCTAAAGCCATGCGAATATCAGATTCTTTCATTCCAATCCTTGCAACATTTAAGATGTGGTCATAAGCCCTGTCTGCAATTTTCTGAGCCTGTCTCAAATAGGTAAGTTCTTCTTCATCTTTAATCTTTCTACATTCCTTTACTATGTTATCAGCACAGAACGTTTCATCTAGTTTAACTCCCTCTAGCATAGATACCAATTTCTGATACCGCTTCCATGAAAGAATCCCTGTTTCAAATCCCAGGCATTTAATCTTCCAGTCTTTTATACATTTTCTGATTCCTTCATCAATATTTTTACATAACTTTACATCACAATCTTTTACGCCTGATACTGCCATCTGATAATAACGAAAATCCACCAGAAGTACTGCTTTTGTCTCTGTTACAAGAAGGCTTCCCTGCCAGACATCTGCCCTCGTCAGATAATGCCGATTACTTCTGTCTTCTATCAGAACACACTGTATCTGACTATTCTTTAATGCTTTCTGTATTTCTTCAATTCGATTTTTTAATTTCTTTTCCATTTTCCTCGTAAGCTTCCTTTCTAGCCCTTCACTGCACCTGCAAAGCTTCCACCTTTCTGGAACTTTTCTAAAATCAAATATAACACAATAATCGGAATTGTAACTAAAGTAGTTCCTGCCAAAATAACTGGCCATGGAGTTGACAGTCCTTCGCTGATAGGCAGCAGCGAAATCGTTACAATTAACGTATACTTGCTTTGCTTTCTAAGATATAACAAAGGCCAGAAGAAATCATTCCATCTTGAAATTAATGTAACTGCTCCCCAAGATGCCAATGCTGGCTTAATAATCGGAACTACTATCTTCGTAAAAATTCCAAAGTCACTACAGCCATCTATTTTTGCGGCTTCAATCAGTTCATCTGGTACATCTGAAATGTATTGATTCATGTAAAATATGCCTATCGCCGTAGCAATCTTTGGTATAATTAAAGACCACAAACTGTTAATCAAATTCAGCTTCTGCATAATGATGAACAGCGGAACTGCTCCCACTTCAGCAGGAACCAACATTGTGGCAATAATAAAATAAAATAGAAATGTTCTGCCTGGAAAACGATATTTTGAAAATGCAAAACCCGCCAGCGCACAAAAAAATAATGAAGTTATCGTCCCTATAATTGTGGTAAATGCGCTGTTAAACGTATTCTGACAAACTGGAATCAACTCAAACAGATGCTTGAAGTTATCCAAAGTAGGATGTTCTACCCATAAAGAATGAAATCCTGTCAGACTTTCTTTTGTGTCTTTGAACGCAATCAGACACATCCACGCAATCGGGAATAGACACACCAAAACAATCAATGCCAGTAATAAGTGGACAGCAATGGATGCAGCCCGTTTTTTGGTTCTGTAATCCATTATACCACCTCCCCTTGACGCTTTCTTGCTATAAACTGAATGACAGACACAATCGTCAAAAGTATCATCATAATTACGCCGATTGCTGATGCATATCCCATGTTAAATACATTGAATCCTGATTCATACATATATTGGAACAACGATGTATTGGATGTTCCAGGTCCTGGCAGAATATAGGGTTCATTAAATATTTTCCACATATCCACTGTCAGGGTAACAGAACAGAAAAATAGGATATTACTGATAGACGGTAATGTAATAAACCAGAACTTCTGCCATCCAGTTGCCCCATCTACAGTCGCTGCCTCATAATAATCTGGTGAAATATTTAATAATCCAGAAAGTACAATCATAGTAAACCATGGCGTATTTCTCCAGACGATTAATAAAATGACTGGTATTTTAGAATACTTGGTGCTGGCAAGCCATGGGACTTTATCAAGTCCCATGGCTGCCAATACTTCATTGACAAGACCTACATTTTCATCAAACAGCATCCTAAAAATCAATCCCATGGCAATCGCCGCACAAATATTAGGCAGAAACGTGGCTGTCTTAAAAAAAGCCCTTCCTTTCAAACATCTACTATTCAATAAAGAAGCAATCACTACTGCTAAAAACAGAATTAAAACCAGACCTGTTACCCAATATATAGCTGTATTCAGCAAAGATTCCCAAAACATATCATCAATTGCCATTTTTTTATAATTTTCAAGCCCCACAAATTCTGGTGTTCCAATTCCCCTCCACTTTGTAAAACTGATATAAACACTCCATATTGTAGGAACCAGTTGGAACACTGTAAATAGTATAAAAAATGGCAAGATAAACAGATATGGGGCTCGATATTTTTTGATTTTTTTCAGCATGCCCTTCTCCTGTAATCTGTTACTCTACAATTTCTGCCTTTCCAATTTTAGCCTTTAAGTTTTTGTCCATATTGGCAATAGCTTCTTCCATAGTCTGATCTCCAGCTACATATTTTTCAATCTCAGCTGAGATAATTTCATCACCTTCGGCATCCTGTGCAGTTACAATCATGTTGTCTGCACAATTTTGTAAAGTTAATGCTTCCCATTCTCTAAAAGACTGTCCTCCATAATAATCGGATGGCTCTTTCCAGAAATCATCTTTCAGCATTTCTAAGGAAATCGGATTTGTATAAGGAGCATTCTGCTCTTCCATAGAATTAACCCATGCCTGTCTGGATTCACTATCAAAAGTAAAATCATACCACATCTGTTCAATCAGTTCTTTGTATACGCCATCCTCTCCTTTTTCTACAATACAAAGATAGCTGGATACTGGAGCTCCTGCTTTTCCTACGCTTTCAAATGCAGGTGCGGACATTACCCTCCACTGTCCTGCAGTTGCCTGACAGTTCTGACGCATAAATTCATCCCAATAAGCTCCGATATCAAATGTAGCTATCTTCTGGGCATTAATCGCATCATAAAGAGCGGGATCATACATTTCAACACGCATCAAAAGTCCTTCTGAATACATAGTATCCAAAGCTCCTAATGCCAGTTTTGTTCCTTCATCGCTGCCAATAATAACGTTTCCTTCTTCATCCCATATTTTAGCATTAGCCTGTGGCATCAGTCCTCTTCTTCCCCAGCATTTCCATGTCATATTGTTAGATCCAATCCAAGAAAGATAGGTCTCTCCGCCACTTTTTTCTTTTAGCTGACGTCCTACTTCAATATAGCCTTCCATTGTTGCCATCTGTTCTGGATCGATTTCATACTTATCGAAGATTTCCTTATTATACATCAACAGCTGTGGTCGAACAGAATCTGGAAGGCCATACATTTTTCCACCTACAATGCCTTCTGTCAATGCTCCTTCCACCATCTTATCTGCCAATGGAGTTAAAAACTCTGTCTCGTCTACCAAAAGTCCTGCTTGAGTCAAATCCATCAGATTCAGTCTGTCGAGGAAAACGGCATCTGGCAAATCTTCGGTTGCTCCAGAAAGTGCGGTCATCGTTATCTTTTCTCTTGCATCTGCATTGCTTTCTACCTGTACAAATTCCACTGATACTTCCGGCGCAATATCTCTGTGATTTTCCAGCCATGTTTCAAAATACTGCTGGCGATACTGCGGATTTCCATTCATATAAAATGTAACGGTTCCCTTTGGATAAACCTTCCCTTCCTCTGCCGCCTCCGTCTTGGCTGCACTATCCCCCTCAGACTCCTTATCGGTTATTTCAGCTGCTGTTGTTGTATCTCCGCTCTGTTCTTGTTTTTGACATCCGCTTAAACATAATGCTGCTGCCAGTCCCAATAATACCAGATTTTTTCTTCTCATAATCATTTCCTCCTTTATTGATTATAATGTTCTTGCTGCTTCTACTGCCATGCGAACTCGTTCGTATGGAATCTCTGTAGGTAATGTGCAATCTGCTCCCAAAATAAAACTTGTACGGCCTGCTTCTTCTGCTATATCTTTTACAGCCTGATGGATTTCTTCTTTACTTCCATCAATTAAAACTCCACTACGATTTTTCAAACCACCCATAATGCAGGTTTTCGGGAAAAGTTTTCTTCCCTCTTTTAAAGAAAACGGCGCTTCATATACTCCCCAATTGGCCACATCTGTCAGTTCTCCATAATCGCGATATCTTTCCATATTCAGACCATCTTTACAGATATGTAAAAAACAATATCCTCCTGCCTCTTTAATTGCTTTCATAATTTTCAGATCATACGGCTTAAACCATCTCGTATGCTCTTCATCTGTAAGTAAATCTGCTTCTCCTCCCAGAGCTGCATAATAAACACCATCTACTCCCAGATGAATATAGGTTTTGGCCAGTTCGCACATTCCCTCAGTAATTCTGTCAAAAGCAGCCAAGACTGGTTTTTCGTTTTTCCTAAGAGAATCAAGGACAAATTTCCTTGCCTTTAGGTATTCCATTCCACCCATTTCAAATGGGTGTACTGAAGACGCTACAATTCCATGAAGTGTTCCTAAAGAAAATGCAGTTGGATCGCTTTTCTCCAAAATTCTTTTTGTAAGTTCCACCTGATGCTTCATAAATTCATCATTCATTGAAACTGCTGGAATCTTATCAAAATCTTCCGGTTCTTTTATCCCTGAAACTACCGGAACAAGATTTTCATTCATGATTTTGATAATATCCGTATCCGTTTTTTCGAAAAAATCAAGATGAGCTTCTACTGCCTGTTCTCCTTTTGCTACACTAGCTGGAAAATGCAAAGAAAATCCTGATGGGATCTTATCTACTTCTTCCCCTTTAATCGCCCTAATTACCCTTTCTCTTTTTTTCATCTTTCCCCTCCAAGTATTTCTGTAATAATATTAGTAGTAATATGAGTAAAGTATACTATATGGTAGTACTGTTGTCAAGAGTGTATTGTGCATTTTCATTACTATTTTCTATACTTAATCTATTTTTATATGCAATAGTACCATTATTTGTAACTAATTATTTTTAGCAACAAAAAAACTGTTAGAGAACATAGATTTTCAATTCATCTTTCTGTTCTCTAACAGCCTTATTTGCTCGCTTCTTTTTCATAAATTAAAAACGATGCATCTTTTGAATTTCTTCTTTTATAGAGGTAATATCCTGGCTAAGCTTCTCACAAGCTTCCTCTAAGTTTCCTCTACGAATACTATTTACAATTTCCTTATGGCATTGATTATTAGTCTCGTTTGCTTTTTGCCATGCAGTATGAAAATATTGTGCGATATATCTTGAACTTTGCTTTAAATTTTTTTGAAGTTCTTGATACCCATAAGCATTACGATTTAGTTCATATAATTTCAAATGGAACGACTCATTTCTGCTCCAGTCCGGCACCACCAATTCCTCTGGCGTTTTATCTGAAAGTTCGTCAAGTACTTTAATATCTTCCTGTGTAATGTATGAAAATGCCCTTCTAAGACCGCTGGTTTCTACGTCAATCCGATATTCTAAAACATCCAAAACCTCTTTTAAAGATACTGGCCTTACTTGATAGCCTAAACGGGGTAAACTTTGAAGCACTTGATCCTTACAAAGTTCAAGCAAAGCTTCTCTAACAGGAGATTTGCTCACAGAATATTTTTCAACTAACTTATTTTCTGTCAAAATCTCATTGGGTTAATATTTCCCAGAAAATATGTCATTATAAACTTCATTATAGACTCTTTCTTTTATGGTCATATTTTTGAATCGCTTTCTATTTTATTTGAGAGCTGCCTCTCTGATGTCTAATCATTATAGTTATTTATATTATAGCAGAATTTTTTTGCTAATCAAAGAGTTAAGATGGATTTTTCTTTCTTTGATTTCCAAGCATCACATTTAAAATCTCTACATCTGTCTGTTTCATTCCAATTCTTCCAACATATCCAACAGCTTGTATCGTAGTTTCAGCACTTTTCTGCATCAATCCTTCGCCACTTACAAAATTTCTTTTTTTCATGCTCATATTATGAGCCATAATAGCAGCATCAACAGCAGAAGCAATCTTTGCAGCGCAAGACGGTTTTGCTCCATCGCAAATCATACCGCCAATATTACAAATGGTATTGGTTACGGTAGCCCCAATTTGTTCCAATGTTCCACCACACAAATAAGTAATAGCTGCTCCAGCTCCAGCAGCCGCGCAAACTGCACCGCAATATGCAGATAACGAACCTATCCACTTTTTCTGTTCTTGTGCCAATAAATTGCTAATACATAATGCCCGATATAACGTTTCTTCTTTTATGTTCATGGTCTTTGCATATTCAATTACAGGCAAAGATGCTGTCATTCCTTGATTTCCACTCCCAGAATTAATTACAACTGGCAAAGCGCAACCGCTCATTCGTGCATCCGAACCAGCAGCAGCCCGCGCTTTTGCCCGCACCTCTACTTCTTCATTTCCATAGGTATCTAAAAGCGTTCTTCCCACCTGACACCCCCACTCATGAATAAGCCCTTCTTCTGATATGGCGCTATTATATTCTATTTGACGTTTCAAAATATCTTTCACATCATCTAACCGAACACTCTGTGCAAACTCTACAATATCTTTTAAGTTCAAACGTTCTTTCCCATCTGTTCTCGTCTGAGCAGACTGTTCCTTATGAAATATGATTTTTCCATCTTTTTCAATTTTTGTAATATTGGTGTGATAATCCTCAATTGTAACAGACACTTGATGACCTTCGTTTTTTACAATCACTTGAATATAAAGATTGGGCATCCCCTCTTTCAAACTGCAATGGCAAAAAGATGTTTTCAACAAACTTTTGGTCTGTTCTATTTCTTCTCCACTAATTTCGTTCAAAACTTCTAATCCGTTTTCCCATCGTCCCCCCACACATCCCAAAACTGCTGCTGCTGAAATTCCTTTTAGTCCACCGGAATTTGGTACTTTTACACTTTGGGCATTTTTTATAATATTGCCACTGCAAAGCACTGTCATTTCTTCCGGAAAATTTCCCAACTCTGCCCTTGCTCTTGCTGTCGCCAATGCAATCGCAATTGGTTCTGTACATCCTAGGGCTGGTACTAACTCTTTTCTTAATAGCTCAATATAAGTATCATATATTTTTTTATCCATAGCCCCTCCTACTAATATCACTAATATTATCAGTAATATTAGTATATGATTTAACTACCAACTTGTCAATCATTAAATCAAATTTTATCTGCCTATCCCAACCTCCAGATCATGGGAAATCCCCAACATTCCATCGCTGCTCCCAGCATACAGATTCCAAACAGGCAAAGAATCAAAATAAATTTCGGTGTCCGGCTGTCTTTTCCCGCAAAAAATGCCAGACTAAGCCAAACCACTCCATAAAACAGACTGTGAGGCAGTATGCTGAGTAAAAAATAAAAGATGCCGGTCAATCCCTTCTGCCAGGTAAACACAGAAACCGTAACCCCCATTGTCAATCCAGCATATGCAAATAAGCACAAAAAGCATACTGCTCCATACGGCGTCATCCCAACCAGCCATCCAAGCAGGACTGCAAAGCTTCTCCTTTTAAGCAAATGAAAAAACAAAGGCAGTTCTCCTGCTGCTTCTTCTGGATTTGTACCACCCGCTGAAAATGGAAATGCACTTAAACCGGCCTTTAACTCGCTGTTTGTCATCTGAATCAGAATTGTACCTGCTGCAACTCCAATTAAAAAGCTGATCAGAAGCCCATCTCCATAAGAAATCCGGATTTTTTTCATAAAAAAACGACCCCTATCATTGTTTATCACAATGTATGCGAAAGGTCGTCTTCTTATCTCTTATTCTGTCTTCTTGTTCTGACTGCCTACTGTTGGTTTCCATACTTGGCCGCATAAGTCATAATCGCTGCCACTGTTTTTCCATCTGTCATTTTTCCTGTATAAATCAGTTCCTGCAAATCCTTTAAATCCCACTCTTCCAGTTCAATTTGCTCATCTTCATCTAAATGCTGGCGGGAAGGAATCAAATCTCTGGCCAGGAAAATATCAATATATTCATCGCAGAATGCAATGGTCGTGTTCAGACTTAACAGATATTCCAGTTTTTCGCAGCGGTATCCGGTTTCCTCTTCCAGTTCTCGGTAAGCGCATTCAATTTTAGGTTCATCCGGCGCGTCCAATTTGCCTGCCGGTATTTCTAGGGTATACCTATCCAGTGCATTCCTATATTGGCGTACCATTAAAATTTTTCCTTCTGCAGTAACCGGAACAACTGCCGCAGCCCCATCGTGATGAATAAAATCCCAATGCGCCTCATGTCCGTTGACTACAACCGTATCTTCATAAAACTTTAAAATCGTACCTGTATACTTTAATTCTCTTTTTTTACGGATTACTGGTATATTTTCCTGCTGCTCCATAATATTCCCGTTTCCTTTCTCTCTTTTCATTCTTATTTCTAATGCTTAATTTTTGTTTCTGATTCTTATTTCAGTCTGGAATTTTTCAGATAGCTTGCATCGCAGGCCTTGATAATTGCGCTCCGAAAGCCACACTCCTCTAATGCAGAAACACCTTCTATAGTCGTCCCGCCTGGAGAGCATACCATGTCCTTCAATTCGCCTGGATGCATCCCTGTCTCCAACACCATCTTTGCGCTTCCGAAAACTGCCTGAGCTGCCATCTCATAAGCATCTTTTCTTGGGAGTCCATATTTGACTGCTCCGTCTGCCAGCGCTTCAATAAACATATATACATAAGCCGGAGAACAGCCGCTGACGCATCCTACTGCATCAATCAATTTTTCCGGAACAATCTTCATTTTTCCGAAGGAATTAAAAATCTTCCCGATTTCCAGCTTTTCTTCCTCTGTAAACTGGCTCTCCTCCATACAAACCCCGCTCATTCCTTCTCCGACCAACGCAGGCGTATTCGGCATAGAACGGACGATTCTCTTATCTTCTCCCAGTTTTCCTTTCAGATACCTGGTATCAATGCCTGCTGCAATGGAAATAATAATCTGTTCCTTTTTTATAACCGGAGCCAATTCTTCCATTACCTGATCCATATACTGAGGTTTGACTGCCAAAATCAGATATTTTGATTTTTTTGCACAATCTTTTCCACTTTCTGCGGCGCATACTCCAGTCTGCTCTTCTGCCCACAGCCGTCTCTCTCTGTTTACTTCCGAAAATGTCACTTCTTCTTTTGGAATATAGGCCAGCAATCCTTTTAAAATTGCATATCCCATATTGCCCATTCCAATAAAGCCGATTTTTGCCATCTTATCTTCCTTTCTATTTTTCTTCCTGTAAAAATGAAAAAGGCATCTGGACACACCACATACATGGGCATCCAAACGCCTTTGCCTTTTTCTAGGATTTTAAAGCCTATTTTGCGTAATCGATCACCCGTGATTCTCGGATAACGTTTACCTTAATCTGACCTGGATATTCCAGTTCGTCCTCGATTCTCTTTGAAATGTCACGAGCCAGCAATACCATGCCGTCATCGTTAATCTGCTCCGGAACAACCATAATCCGGACTTCTCTTCCTGCTTGAATCGCAAAGGACTTGTCCACTCCTTTAAAGGAATTGGTAATATCTTCTAACTGTTTTAATCTGTTGGTATATGTCTCCAGAGTCTCTCGCCTTGCACCTGGTCTTGCAGCAGAAATGGTATCTGCAGCCTGAACAATGCAGGCAATCAAGCTCTGTGGTTCAACATCGCCATGGTGAGATTCCACTGCGTTAATTACGGTCGCTGACTCTTTGTACTTGCGGCACAGATCAACGCCTAACTGAATATGAGAACCTTCCATCTCATGGTCAACGGACTTGCCAATGTCATGTAATAATCCGGCGCGTTTGGCCAGACGGACATCTAAGCCCATCTCTGCTGCCAGTAATCCGGCAAGATGAGCTACTTCAATTGAGTGCTTTAATGCATTCTGTCCATAGCTGGTTCTGAATTTCATCTTACCCAGAAGTCTTACTAATTCGGGATGAATACCGTGAATGCCAACCTCAAGGGTTGCGGCTTCGCCTTCTTCCCGCATCATTGTTTCTACTTCTTTTTGTGCCTTTTCAACCATCTCTTCGATTCTGGCCGGATGAATCCGTCCGTCCACAATCAGACGCTCTAAGGCAATCCGAGCAACTTCCCGTCGAATCGGATCAAATCCTGATAGTACGACTGCTTCCGGAGTATCGTCAATAATCAGTTCTACGCCGGTCAAGGTCTCTAAAGTACGGATATTGCGGCCTTCTCGTCCAATAATACGGCCTTTCATCTCATCGTTAGGAAGCTGTACGACAGAAACTGTTGTCTCTGCAACATGATCGGCAGCACATCTCTGGATGGCTGTCACAATGTAATCCTTTGCCTTTTTATCGGCTTCTTCTTTTGCTTTGTTTTCCAGTTCCTTAATCATTTTTGCAGTATCATGCTTTACGTCTTCTTCAACAGATTTTAAAAGATATTCCTTTGCCTGTTCGGAGGTTAGACCTGAAATTTTTTCCAGTTCCTGTATCCCTTTCTCGTAAAGTAAATCCACTTCTGCCTAAAGATTCCTCTCTGGAAAGTAATCCTGCTTCCCTTTTTTCAAGGGCATCTGCTTTCTTTTCTACGTTTTCTTCTTTGCTTAATACTCGCCGTTCATAACGCTGAAGTTCTGCTCTTCTTTCTTTTGTTTCTTTGTCCAGCTCATTCTTAGTCTTTAACGACTCTTCCTTTGCTTCCAGAAGAGCTTCCCGCTTCTTGGTTTCTGCTACCTTTAACGCTTCATCTATTATCTCCCTGGACTTTTCCTCGGCTGAACCAATCTTACTCTCATAACTTTTAATCCGGTATTGGGTCGCCGCAACCCAGGTAATAACAGCTACTACTACGCCTGTTATACATGCAGCTATTACTGGTGACACAGGAGCACCTCCTTATTTAGTTTTCATTGTACGAACTACAACAGTATAATTTTATACGTTTTTCGGTAATGTGTCAAGTCTAATACAAAGTGTTTGGGAAATTACAGTCAATCTGCCCAAATATCCTCCTGCATTTTTGTCATAACACTATGAATCACTTCAAAGGAGTATCCCTTTCGAGCCAGCATTCCAACCGCTCTCTCATATTCTTTCCGTTCTAATGCCCTTCCCCAAAACCCTTTTTTCTCTAAAAGCGCCTGAACCTGGGCCTTTTCATCAATATTCTGTTCCTCTAAAATCTGTTCTGCCAGTTCCCTGCTGACTCCCTTCTGCAAAAGGCTGTTCATCATCTGGCGCCGGCTCTTGCTCCGGCTGTGTGACTGCACATACCTGGTTCCATATGCTTCGTCATCTACATAATGAAATCGCAGAGTCATGGAAACAGCTGACTCCACCGCCTGTTCCGGATAACCCTCTCTGGCTAAACGTGCCCGCAGGGCTGATTCCGTCTTATCTGAAAATTCAAGGAGATGAAGCGCCCGCTCCCTCGCCCTTGCACATAAAGTCTCCATTATTTCTGACAATACTTTTTCTTCAAGAAGCATTCCTTCTTCCATTCGGAATTTGCGGATGTCACTGGGATATAAGACAAGCGCAAGATCCCCTTCTAAAAGGATCTTGCGTCTTTTCTTATCAAACTCCGCAATACTCAGTACCCGAAGTCTGCTCATTCTTTTTCACTCTTCGTTTCTGCCGCAGTTTCTCTGGCTTCCTGTTCCTGAACCTGTCCTTTTCCAGAACCTCCCTGAAGATTGTATTTATCTCTTACCTGCTGTTCAATCTCCTGACAGATTTCCTGGTTATTCTGCAGATAAATTTTGGCATTCTCGCGGCCCTGTCCAATCTTGGCTCCATTGTAAGCATACCAGGCTCCGCTCTTTTCTACGATGTTTTCCTTAGCCGCCAGATCTAAAATGTCCCCAACCTTGGAAATCCCCTTACCGAACATAATGTCAAACTCAGCCTCTTTAAATGGAGGCGCAATCTTATTTTTTACAACCTTTACCCTTACACGGCTTCCAATGGCCTCTCCGCCCTGTTTTAAGGTCTCAGTGCGGCGTACATCCAGACGGACGGAAGAGTAGAACTTCAGCGCGCGGCCGCCTGTCGTTGTCTCTGGATTTCCAAACATCACGCCAACTTTTTCACGAAGCTGATTAATGAAAATGACAATACAATTGGACTTGCTGATCACTGCAGTCAATTTTCTCAAAGCCTGGGACATCAGACGGGCCTGAAGGCCTACATGGGAATCTCCCATCTCACCGTCAATCTCTGCCTTTGGAACCAGAGCTGCAACAGAGTCCACAATTACAATATCTACCGCTCCGGAACGCACCATCGTCTCTGTAATCTCCAGCGCCTGCTCTCCATTATCCGGCTGGGAAATGTAAAGGTTATCAATATCTACCCCTATGGCCTTTGCATAAACTGGATCCAGTGCGTGTTCTGCGTCGATGAATCCGGCAATCCCGCCTCTTTTCTGGACTTCTGCTACCATATGAAGAGCAACGGTTGTCTTACCACTGGACTCTGGACCGTAAATCTCCACAATACGTCCTCTCGGAACCCCGCCTAGTCCTAATGCAATATCCAGACTTAAAGAACCAGTCGGAATCGTCTCGATATTCATGTTTACTCCGGATTCTCCAAGTTTCATCACGGAACCCTTGCCATAAGCTTTTTCAATCTGGGTTAAAGCGGCATCCAATGCTTTTAATTTATCGTCTTTATTCATATCGTCCTCCAATGCGAACAAATGTTCTATCTGTACCTATAACTATAATATATCCTTATTGAAATGTCAACTGGTAATTTTGATTCCCACCGTCAACTATCACCGCCCTTCTTCGTCCACACTCATTTGTCATACAGGAAATTTCCGGAGAATACCGGTTAAGCAATCGGGCAGAAAGAAACTCTGCCGAACATAGAAATTATATCGTATTCAGGAACTGGATTCAAGACTCTTTTTTGGAAAATCAAAGATTCTAATCCCCTTCCTTTGTCTTATTACATATCTTAATAAAAAAAGGATGGTATTTTTATGTGGATCAGGTAAAATCTGAAATTCGCTGGCAGGAAGCTTACAGACAGGGGCTTACCGGCAAGGGAATTGGCGTTGCCATATTGGACACCGGTATTTTTCCCCATCAGGATTTTGATAATCGGATTCTTGCATTTCAGGATTTTTTAAACCATAAACGCAATCCCTATGACAACAATGGACACGGAACTCACATCTCTGCCATTATCGGGGGCAGCGGAGCCGCTTCTGAAGGACGGTATGCCGGCATTGCCCCAAAATGCAATTTAATCAGTGTGAAGGTCTTGGATCAGCAGGGAAATGGCTTTGCCTCCGATGTGTTGTCCGGACTTTCCTGGATCCGCAGCCATAAGGACAAGTACGGCATCCGTATTATCAATATCTCCGTCGGTTCTTTTACAAGGAAAGGAATGACCGAAAATTCCGCGCTGGTCAGAGGCGTCAATGCCGCATGGGATGACGGCCTGGTCGTTGTAGTCGCAGCTGGAAATAATGGTCCCGCGCGCATGACGATCACGACCCCTGGAATCAGCCGGAAGGTAATCACAGTAGGCTGTTCTGACGACTATCATGAGGTTCTGGTTTCCGGAAACCGGATGGTAGATTATTCCGGACGCGGCCCCACTTACGCCTGCATCCGCAAACCGGATGTTGTGGCCCCAGGCTCCCGCATTGTAAGCTGCAAAAACGCCTCTGGCCTCTACCAGATTAAAAGCGGCACTTCCATGTCTACCCCTATTGTTTCCGGAGCGGTTGCACTTTTTCTGGAAAAATATCCTAATCTATCTAATAAAGAAGTAAAGCTAAAACTGAGGGAATCCTGCAGAGATTTGGGGCTTCCTCCCAATCAGCAGGGGTGGGGGCTTTTAGATATAGAACGGCTGCTGCAATAATGGTATCGTATCCTATCGCAACCTTAAGAATTTCTTAATAATCTTTTTCGAGAACATTCAAACATTATTTTCCAGCCTGTGCTATACTAACACCATAAGAAATGCAGTTAATCCTGAATCCTTTTGAAATCGAAATTCGGAAAAAAAGCAAAGTCTCGTACCCATCACATACGAGGCTTTTTTTCCGCCCATTTTTAAGAACGCGACAGAAAAAAAGAAGCGGCAAATACATTCTGTAAATGCCGCTTCTTCTTATTGCCGGATGTTATTTTCCGTACTTTTTCATAATATCGCAGAAATCAAAGGTAGCAAAATAATCCTTTGGCGTTTCGGCGCGTCGGATCATCTGAACCGTACCGTCTTCTTTCAAAAGCAATTCTGCTGATTTCAATTTTCCGTTATAATTGTATCCCATTGAAAAACCATGGGCTCCCGTATCGTGAATAACCAGATAGTCTCCCATTTCAATCTCCGGAAGCATCCGGTCGATAGCAAATTTGTCATTGTTTTCACACAAAGAGCCGGTAATATCATATTTATGATCGCAGACTGCATCCTCTTTGCCCAGTACCGTAATATGATGGTAAGCGCCATACATCGCAGGCCGCATCAGGTTTACTGCGCAGGCATCTACTCCGATGTATTCTTTGTGGGTATGCTTTTCGTGGATCGCCTTTGTTACCAGGCAGCCGTAAGGTCCCATCATAAACCGGCCCAGTTCGGTATAAATCTCCACATCGCCCATGCCAGCCGGCGTCAGCACTTCCTCATAGACTTTGCGGACGCCTTCGCCGATTGCATAAATATCATTTGGCTCCTGATCCGGACGGTAAGGGATTCCAATTCCGCCGGACAGATTAATAAATTTAATATGGGCTCCGGTCTTTTTCTGAAGCTCAACTGCCAGTTCAAAAAGCACCTTGGCAAGCATTGGATAATAATCGTTGGTTACCGTATTGCTGGCCAGGAATGCATGGATTCCAAAATTCTTCGCACCCTTTTCTTTCAGAATTCGGAATGCTTCAAAAATCTGATCCGTCGTCATACCATATTTGGCATCGCCTGGGTTATCCATAATGTCATTGCTGATTTTAAACAGCCCGCCTGGGTTATACCGGCAGCTAATGGTTTCCGGAATATATCCCAACGTTTCTTCCAGACAGGAAATATGGGTAATATCGTCCAAGTTGATAATGGCCCCCAGTTTTTCTGCAAATGCAAACTCTTCCGGCGGAGTGTCATTGGAAGAAAACATAATGTCATGGCCAGAAAATCCACAGGCGTCTGACATCATCAGCTCTGTCATAGAAGAACAGTCTGTGCCGCAGCCATATTCTTTTAAAATATTTAAAAGGAATGGATTGGGAGTTGCTTTTACTGCAAAATATTCCCGATAACCTTTATTCCAGGAGAACGCTTCCTTCAGCCGTTTTGCATTTTCCCGAATCCCCTTTTCATCATAGAGATGGAAAGGAGTCGGATATGCCTGGGCAATGCCTTCTGCCTGCTTTAAACTTACAAATGGTCTTTTTTCCATAATTGAATCTGTACCTCCAAGCGTGATGCAATGGCCTTTTGTAAAAATATCGTGATTCCGGACAACGGATTTAGATAGACACAACCCTCATGATATTGGTCTGCGCTGCCGGCTCATGACGGCTTGCAAAGTTTACCACTCCGGCAGTCACAACCGCCAGATCGCCTTCTTTTACTAATTCCATTGCTTTTAACTCGTCGATGGAAGACTCAATCAGCTCATCCGTAGAATCTGCACGACGGGACCAGATTGGCTTTACACCCCAGTAAATCATCATCTGACGAACAACAGACATACTTGGGGACATTCCCATAATGTGAGCAGCCGGACGCCACTTAGACAGCATTCTTGCAGTAAATCCGGTAATGGTAGGAGTTACGATAGCGGAAGCTCCCAGCTCATGCGCTGTGGAAACAGACGCATAACAAACTGCTCCGGATACGTTCTGGTTTTTGCTTGCGCAGACCTTTCTTCTCCGGTAATCGGAATAATCCAGGTGAGACTCGGTATCTTCAATAATCTGTACCATCATCTTCAACGCCTCAATTGGATACTTGCCCATTGCAGTCTCTCCGGACAGCATTACAACATCTGTGCCGTCATAAACTGCATTTGCAACGTCCGTTACCTCTGCACGTGTAGGTCTTGGATTGCGGATCATAGAATCCAGCATCTGGGTAGCGGTAATAACGACCTTTCCTGCTTCGTTGCACTTGTGGATAATCTGCTTCTGGATATACGGCAGCTTCTGGGCCGGAATCTCCACTCCTAAGTCGCCTCGCGCAACCATAATTCCGTCGCTGACCTCAATAATCTCATCTAAGTTCTGAAGGCCTTCTGCATTTTCAATCTTAGAAATAATCTGGATGCTGGATCCGGCATCGTCTAACATCTGGCGGATCTCGCGGATTGCATCTGCTGTCCGTACGAAAGAAGCCGCAATAAAGTCAAATCCTTCTTTGATAGCAAAGCGGATGTCCTCTTTATCCTTATCTGTTAATGCAGGAAGCTTAATCTTTACGTTTGGTACGTTGACGCCCTTTCTCTCTCCCAGCTCGCCGCCATTGATAACGGTGCAGACAATGTCCTCCCCGTTTACTTCCTTTACTTCCAGCTCAATTAAGCCGTCATCAATCAGAATCTTGTTTCCTGCAGAAACGTCTTCATTCAGTCCATTGTAATTAATATGGGCAATCTCACAATCTCCTTCTACTTCACGGGTTGTAAGCGTATAGGTCTGTCCTGCTTCCAGCATTACTTTCTGATGTTCTTTTAATAATCCGGTACGAATCTCCGGTCCTTTGGTGTCCAGAAGGGCTGCGATTGGACGCCCTACTTCTTTGCGGACCTTTTTCAGCAGCTCCAGACGTCCCTTATGCTCTGCGTAGCTTCCGTGGGAAAAATTGAAACGGGCTACATCCATGTTGTTCAGCGCCAGGCCTTTCATAATCTCATAATTATCTGTATTCGGCCCCATCGTACAAATGATTTTTGTTTTTTTCACTTTCTTTTTCCTCCAAATTTTAGTGGGTGTCTACTTGGTACCTACTGTTTTTCCTGGGTACTGCTTTTGGTCACGTGCTGGTGGGTATATAAGTGATCCTGACAGTACTCATAATTCCCTTCGCATTTTGAACAGTAGCGGAATTCCATTCCAGGTCCATCTAATTCTGTCCTTCCACAAACCGCGCATTTATGGCGGGTTCTTCCCTGCGGCTTCATCTGAACCTGAGTTTTAAAATCATGCTTTCTTTTTACTTCTTTTGGATTAATCCTGCTGTAATTGCGGGTTAATAAGAAGAACAGAATCACATTAGCCATCGTCAGGCCAATTTCGATCCGAGTCAGCAAGTCTCCGGTAATCAGATAATAGAGATAAATTGCTCCCTCTGCCACGGCCAGCCACTTAGCCTTAACAGGGATGATATACATTAATAAAAATTCCACATCTGGGAAGGTCAGGGCAAATGCAAAAAACAAAGAAAAATCCAAAGCCACCGGAAGCAGTCTGGGGCTTTGTCCGAAAATCAAAGTAAGAATAATTTCTGCCAGCACGTGTCCGACAATTCCTAACAGGAAATACACGTTAAACCGGAATGCTCCCCAGACCCGCTCCAGAGTCTGCCCCATAGAATAATAGAGATAGAGAGCCAGGATTCCAAAGAAAATCCCAGGCGCCGGCGGGTAGCACAAAAATGTGACAATTCTCCAAATCTGTCCATGAAAAACCCAATATGGATTAAATTCAAGAAAAGAATACATTTCAGGACTTACAAGTTCAATTACAT
>OKTF01000757.1_pt1 | contig 20145 bp, 20 predicted proteins | sample 1606461 | NCBI WGS metagenome assembly OKTF01 (sample SAMEA3879599, study PRJEB24766) | human gut metagenome | biome: human-associated habitat; feature: feces | place: USA | collected 1985/1987 | reverse complement strand
AAATATTTTTAAGGAGGCCAAAAATCATGGCAACAATCAACAAACAGGAAATTATTGAAAAATACGGCAGAACACCCAACGATACAGGTTCACCTGAGGTTCAGATTGCCATTCTGACAGAGAGAATCACAGAACTGACCGAACATCTGAAGCAGAATCCAAAGGATCATCACTCCAGACGTGGTCTGCTGATGATGGTAGGTCAGAGACGTGGTCTGTTAGACTACTTAAAGAAGACCGATCTGGAAGGCTATCGTACACTGATCGAGAAGTTAGGCATCAGAAAGTAATTTTGCTGCTGTTAGGGTGGAGAGATTTCTCCGCCCTATATTTGTTCTATTTCATAAGGAATTTGCGCAGGCAGGCGCGCTGCGGCAGAAGGATACACCGAGACCGCTGACGTATATATGATTCCCAGACAGGCAGGACTTTGCCAATCATGTACAGGTCAGTAGTTTCGGATCTTTTACCGCAGACAAAGAGTGATTATTTAAGAGTAAAAAGGAGACACACTATGTATAAGAGTTTTAGTATGGAATTAGCAGGCCGTACTCTGACCGTAGACGTTGGCAGAGTGGCAGCACAGGCAAACGGAGCCGCATTTATGCATTACGGCGATACCGTCGTTCTTTCCACTGCAACTGCATCCGATAAGCCAAGAGAAGGGATTGATTTTTTCCCTTTAAGCGTTGAATATGAGGAAAAGCTGTATTCCGTAGGAAAGATTCCAGGCGGATTTAACAAGAGAGAGGGAAAGGCATCTGAAAATGCGATTTTAACTTCCCGTGTTATCGACAGACCGATGCGTCCTCTGTTCCCGAAGGATTACCGCAATGACGTTACCTTAAACAACCTGGTAATGTCCGTTGATCCAGACTGCAGTCCGGAACTGACCGCTATGTTAGGATCTGCAATTGCGGCTACCATCTCCGATATTCCATTTGACGGCCCGTGTGCAACTACGCAGATTGGCTTAATTGACGGAGAGTTTATTGTCAACCCGACCAACGCCCAGAAGAAGGTTTCGGATATGGCGCTGACCGTAGCTTCTACCAGAGAAAAGGTTATCATGATCGAGGCTGGGGCTAAGGAAGTTCCAGAGCAGGTTATGATTGACGCGATTTTCAAGGCTCACGAAGTAAACCAGGAAATCATCAAATTTATTGATACGATTGTTGCAGAATGCGGCAAGGAAAAACACTCCTACGAGAGCTGTGCAGTTCCGGAAGAGCTGTTTGCTGCAATCAGAGAGATTGTAACTCCGGAGGAGATGGAAGCAGCAGTCTTTACTGATGAAAAGCAGAAAAGAGAAGAAAATATCCGCGCAATTACCGAGCGTCTGGAAGAAGCGTTTGCAGAAAATGAAGAATGGCTTCCTCTTCTTGGAGACGCCATTTACCAGTATCAGAAAAAGACAGTCCGCAAGATGATCTTAAAGGATCACAAGCGTCCTGACGGCCGCGGAATTAAGGAAATCCGTCCTTTGGCAGCAGAAGTGGATCTGCTTCCAAGAGTACATGGTTCCGGTATGTTTACCCGCGGACAGACCCAGATTTTAAATGCCTGCACCCTGGCTCCATTATCCGAGGCACAGAAGTTAGACGGCTTAGATGAAAATGAGACGGCTAAGAGATATATGCACCACTACAACTTCCCGTCCTACTCCGTAGGCGAGACCAAGCCGTCCAGAGGACCTGGACGCCGTGAAATTGGTCATGGCGCACTGGCTGAGAGAGCGTTAGTTCCGGTACTTCCAAGCGAGGAAGAGTTCCCATATGCGATCCGTACAGTATCTGAGACTATGGAGTCGAATGGTTCTACTTCCCAGGCAAGTATCTGTGCGTCTACTCTGTCTTTAATGGCAGCAGGCGTTCCGATTAAGAGCATGGTAGCCGGCATTTCCTGTGGCCTGGTTACCGGAGAAACGGATGACGATTACATTGTATTAACGGATATTCAGGGGCTGGAAGACTTCTTCGGCGATATGGACTTTAAAGTAGGCGGTACTCATAAGGGTATTACTGCAATCCAGATGGATATTAAGATTCACGGACTGACCCGTCCGATTATCGAAGAGGCAATCGCAAGATGTCGGGAAGCCAGACTTTACATCATGGATGAGGTTATGGCTCCGGTTATTTCCGAACCGAGAAAAGAATTAAGCAAATACGCTCCTAAGATTCGTCAGATTACCATCGATCCACAGAAGATTGGCGATGTAGTCGGAAAACAGGGCAAAGTAATTAACAAAATTATTGAAGAAACCGGAGTAAAGATTGACATTGAAGATACCGGAGCAGTCAGCGTATGCGGCACAGACGCTGCGATGATTGAAAAAGCTGTCAATATCATCAACAGCATTGTAACCGAAATTGAAGCTGGTATGATCTTTACTGGAAAAGTTGCCCGTATTATGAATTTCGGCGCTTTTGTAGAACTGGCTCCAAATAAAGACGGTATGATCCACATTTCTAAACTGGCAGACCGCCGTGTTGCAAAAGTAGAAGATGTGGTAAATATTGGAGATGAAGTTACTGTAAAAGTAATTGAAGTTGACAAGATGGGTAGAATCAATTTAAGCATGCGTCCAAGTGACTTAGCAAAAAATGAAGAAGCCAAGGAAGAACATGCGGTTGATGCAGAATAAATAATAGACAGGGCCGCTGTCCTTGATGGACGGCGGCCTTTTTGCACCCATAGAACAGATTGCAGCAGAGGAAGACATCCATGAGAAAAAACAAATTATATGCGATAGGACTGGGATTGGTATTAGGACTTGCATCCCCTTGTATCCCGTCATTTGCAGAAACGGAGGCGCAGCTTCCCGAACTGGAAGCGCCGTCAGAAACGGAGGCTTCAGCGGAAACACAGGCGCCGTCGGAGACCGAAGCACCGTCAGAATCAGAATTACCAGCAGAGACCGAAGCACCGCCCGCAACAGATGCTCAGAAGGAATCAGAGACGCTGTCCGCACCGCAGACAGAGGGACCAGGACAGGGAATGTCAGAAACAGAAGGGGGAACGATCTCCCATACAGGGGAAGTCCCAAAGGACTATTCCCAGATTGGTCCAGGGATGGAAATGCCTTCTGGCGGCAGTTCGTCACAGTCGTCCATCCAGGAATTTACATCTATGACAGTGGAAAATCCTGTTGTGCAGGTAGCAGAAAAATATTCTTATGAGCAGATGGAAGCAGATATTCAGGATTTGCAGAAGCGGTATGGAACCGCGCATATGCAGGTAACCGTGATTGGCACTTCTGCAGACGGCCGGAAAATTTATGATATACTGGTCGGAAATCCCAACGCCGGAAAACACATTTTAATCCAGGGGGCAATTCATGCCAGGGAATACGCCAATCCGCTTCTGATGATGAAGCAGATAGAAGATATTCTGGCTTTTTACGATACGGGTTCCTACCATGGCAGAGCGATTTCAGATTTGTTAAATCAGGTAGCAATTCATTTTGTACCCATGGCAAATCCGGACGGAGTTGCGTTAAGCCAGTTTGGCCTGGATGCGCTTCACTCCCAGCAGTTAAAACAGACAGTCCAGACGGCTTATACATCGGATCTGGCGGCAGGGCGGACTACCCAGGAGTTTTCCAGATATCTGGAACGCTGGAAATCCAATGCAAGAGGCGTAGATTTGAACCACAATTTTGATGCGCTGTGGACCAATACTTCCAGCAACTGGATGCTTCCTTCATTTTCCGGATATAAGGGACTGACGCCGGTATCAGAGCCGGAATCACAGGCGCTGGTCAATCTGATGAACAGCAATTATCCGTGGGCAGCGGTATTGAATTACCATTCCATGGGAAAGGTAATCTACTGGGACATTGAAGGAAACAAAGAGAAGGAAAAATCCCAGCAGCTGGCTCAGCTGATGTCAGCAGCAACCGGCGGCTACCAGATGCTGTACAGCGGAGGCGGAGGCGGTTTTAAAGACTGGGTTCAGTTAAAGGAAAATCCAGTGCCGAGCATTACAGTAGAAACTGGAAAAATGGATTGTCCAATGCCTGTTTCGGAGTTTGAAAGCATATGGGTAGAAAACCGGACAGGCTGGGCAGTTACTGCAGAGTTTGTGTTGTCCTACTAAGGAGTACAAGATGTTAGAAGTAGACGGAATCTGTAAAACCTATCGGAAAAAGCAGGTGTTGTCAGGGGTTTCTCTGACTGCCGGACCTGGACAGTGCGTAGGGATTGTTGGGGGAAACGGCTGCGGGAAGACGACGCTTTTGTCGATTTTAGCGGGCGCCAGAAAAGCGGACAAGGGGAGCGTAAAGGCAGATGGAATGGAAATTCTGGGAAAGCCGGCTCTCCAGGCGGCAAAGATTGCCTATGTACCTCAGGAGAATCCATTTATGGACGAGTTAAGCGTAAAGGATAATTTAAGCCTGTGGTATAAAGGCGACCGGTCTGCCATGAAAAGGGATTTAGAAGACGGTCCGGCTGCCATGCTGGGAATTAACCAGTTTTTAACCACTCCGGTGGGAAAGCTTTCCGGAGGCATGAAGAAACGCTTATCAATTGCGTCTGCTTTGGCAGGCCATGAAAAGATTCTGATTATGGATGAGCCAGGGGCTGCTCTGGATTTAGTATGCAAGGAAATCATCCAGGAATATATGAAGCAGTACATAAAGGATGGGGGAATCATCATTTTAGCATCCCATGAGCTGGCGGAGCTGGCAGTCTGCTCCAAAATGTATGTGTTAAAAAACGGCATGACAGAAGAAATTCCCTGCGGCCTGACGGTAGCACAGCTTACTGCCAGATTTTAATACCGGAAAATCTGTCACAGGCAGCTTTTCCGGATGTTTTACAATAAACATTCTGACAGCAGCAGCTGTCGAGAGAAAGGAGAAGCAGTATGAAGGAGTTAAAAACAAAAAAGGGGATGATAATTGGAGGCGCTGCCATTGCGGCAGCGGCAGTAGTGGGGATTGGTGTTTTTGCTGTTGCTTCCAAGGATCCAAAGACAGTTGTAATCGATGCGTTTAAAGGCGTATATGCAGCGGATCGGGTCAAGCCGGCAGAAGAAATGTTCGGACTTGGACAGCTTTTCGAACAGTTTGAGACTACTGGCGGGGAAATGGGGCTGGAGTTTACCTATACAGGGGCAAATGACGAGATATTGGATATGCTTACTGGAAGCGGAATTACAGTCAAGGCAGCTTCTGACGTTGTAAATAAGAAATTTTCCGAGCAGCTCGGAATTCTTTACAGCGGAATGGAATTAGGAAATCTTACAATTTATGGGGACGAGAATGACCTGATGGCCGCCCTTCCGGATCTGACGACAAAGGTATTAACGATACATTATGCAGAGGATCTGTCAGAGCAGATTGCAAATTCCCCGCTGATGGCAATGAGCGGATACGAGATAGGAGAGGAAGAGAAACAGGCCATCGACAATTATGTATCCTATCTGACCAGCATCTACAGCGGAGAAAAGAAGCCGTTTGATTTGAAGGGGCTGTGGCAGCGGTACAAAGAAGGAAGCCAGGCCATGGAGAGTTTTAAGGAAGCGCTGACCGTAACAAAGGCAGACAGCGCCCAGCTTTTGTACAATGGAAGCGAACAGAAGTGTACCGGATACGATGTGGTAGTTCCCAAGGCCGCGTTAATTGAGTTTTTAAAAACCACATCCAGCTTCTTTCTGGAGGACGAAAGCCTGAAAAATGACGTGATGGAATACGTAATGGCTCTGAGCGTCATGGACGAAATTTCTTTTGATGCTGCAGACTGGGAAGAACTGGGAACTGCCTGCGACCAGGCGATTGCGCAGCTGGATCAGATACTGGACGGCGACATTACCATGCGGGTGTATATAACCAAAAAAGGACAGCTTGCCACCATGGACGCTTCCTGTAAGTTTACAGAAGAAGAGACCACTCTGGATATGAATGTAAAGGCGGCTTTAGAAGGCGGAAGCTATCCGACCCAGAATGGAACCCTGACCATTACCACTACAGACGGAACCGATACGATAGTTGCCGGTCTTACAAAAAATGGAGAATATACCGACGCATCTTACCACAGCCGTTTAGATGGCCAGATTGAATACGGCGGGGAAACCATGGGAATCGGGTATGAAAATACGTATGACCGTACTACCGGAGACTCTGTGGTACAGATTACCCTGGGCGGCAGCGAAGGACTTGGCATAAATGAAACGGAAATTACCATTAACGGAGTCGTAGACGAGCTGGAAAAGGGCAAAAAGATTCATTATACAATGGATTCCCTTGTAGTAAAAGAACCGGCTAGCGGCGTATTCTATGAAGTTTCCGGCGCATTTTATGTGGGAGAGCTTCAGAGTGAGATTGCGGCTCCAAAAGGAGAAGAGATGGATGTGCTGGCAGCTTCGGAAGAAGACTGGGAAGAGCTGCTGAATGAGATTATGATGAATCTGTACTCCCTGATTTTAGGAGGCGGTTTGTCTGAATAAGCAACAGGAGGGAATATGCGGACATTTTTGGTATATGTGAAATTAGAACTGAAAAGGGCTCTGCGATTCCTTCCATGGATAGCTGCGGGGGCAATGGTACTGGCAGGACTGCTGGGCTCCATTGCCCTTTTTGCCTTCCGTAGTACGGTGGAAAGCGGAGCAAAGCTGGATAAACTGAAGGTAGGCGTTGTTGTACCAGAAGAAGATGGGCTGGCAAAAAAAGCAGTATCTATGTTGGGAACGCTGGACAGTGTAGAAAGTATCTGCCAGTTTGTCTTTACAGAAGAAGCGGATGGAAAAAAACGGACAGAAGCAGGAGAATTTGCCTGTCTGATGGAAGTGCCGGAAGATTTTGTAGGAAGCATTATAGACGGAAGCAACCATCCGGTTACCATCTGGTTTCCAAGGCCATTAGGCGTGGAAGAGCAGGTGTTTAAAGAACTGGCAGAAGCGGGAGCCAGAACCCTGTCCAGCGCCCAGGCGGGGATCTATGCAGCCGGACATATGAACGGGCTTTATGGAATACCGGCAAGTATCCAGGAAGCAGAGCGGTATCTGAATACAAAATACTTATCTTACAGCCTGGATCGGGAAGGATATTTCAGGAGACGCCAGGTTTCTTCGGCAGGAGATGTTTCGACAGAGGTTCATTATATGGCGGCGGCAGCAGTGTTTTTTCTGCTGCTGTCCGGTATTCCGGCAGGCCGCCTTTTTGCGGAAGACAGCCGTTCCAGGCAGGAAAAACTGAAACTTTTAGGGATTGGAACTGGAATCCGGATCGTGGCAAAAGCGGCGGCAATGACAGTATTGCTGTTCTTATTGACAGGATTTTTAGCGATAGCGGCGGCAATGGCAGGTTTCTTTTTGAAAGATGCTGGTTTGTCAGAAGCGCTGTCTTCGATCTTGGCGGAAATAGGAGAAAAAAGCAGAGGAACCGTATTTTTCCGGATAGGGCTGGCAGCCGCTGTCTTTGCTGCGTCGGCATCCCTCATTGTCCTTTGCTATAGCCTGTCAGGAACGTTGATTGGCGGGATGATGGCGCTGTTTTTGGGAACTTGCGGAATGATGGTAATTTCCGGCGGATTTTTGCCGGAAGTCTTTCTGCCTCAAAGCTTTCAAAAACTGTCGGAGTATCTCCCGACTACTGCTTTGCTTTCCGGAATAAAAGGATTTTTCCAGAGCGGGGAAAACTGGAGCCTGGTTGTCAGGCTGTGGGCAGTCAGCGCCGGTTCCCTTGTGATTGCCGGAGTCAGGAAAGGAGGATGGGCATGAGAAGGATGGCAGTCTGGTTTTGTCTTTCTATAAAAAGATGGCTTCTGCATCCTGGATTTACGGTCATGCTGCTTGTTATGCCCATCCTTTTGTGGGGGATTTCCAGGTTGGAGCCGGAGGAAACAGAACGGATCCGGATTGGGGTAGCGTCAGAGGATCCAGGACTTGGAAGAGAAGTGGCAGAAGATCTGGTACGCATGGGGACAGAAGGAAGTATGTTTGAGTTCGTCCTCTATCACACGGAAGAAGAATTAAAACAGGCCGTCCGGACCAGACAGGCGGAATGCGCTTATCTGTTTCCGGAAGGATTTGAAGAAAAAATGAATGAGGGCAGATATAGGCGATCCATTCTCGTATATACGGCGCCGTCTACCATTTTGGAACCTCTGGCAGGAGAGGTGGTAATATCGGTTTTAGCAGCCAGATACGATGGGATGATGTTTGCAGATTATATTGGAAACCAGGGAAAAGAGGGAGAGCTTTTGAAAGAAGAGGCCCTTTCCTGGTATCAGGTGTATCAGGAAAATGGAAGCACCTTTGGATTTGAGTTTCGTACTTCGCTGGAAGAGCCTGTACTGGAAAAAAAGAGCGTATTCCCAGTACGGGGGCTGATTGGGATTTTTGTGTTTTTATCGGCTTTTTTTGCAGCCTGCAGTGTAAAAGAGGATGAAAGAAACGGGCTGTTTCTGGCAGTTCCCTATGGAGAACGGACAGTTTGCAGAATCGGAGCTTTGGCGGCGCCGGTCTTCCTGGCGGGTCTGTCCGGACTGGCTGGTTTGTGGGCAGCCGGCGAAGTCCAGAATGCGATTATGGAGATGGCAGCTCTTACTGTCTGCGGGGCGGGAGCCGTTTTTTATGCCGGTCTGGCCTGTATGGCGGTTCCAAAACCAGAATGGATAGCCATGTGTATTCCGGTTCTGGCTCTGGGACTTTTCCTGATATGCCCGATTTTTATAGATATTGGAAAATGGCTGGACGTCATAGGAACCATCCGATGGTTTCTGCCGCCGGCCTGGTATCTTCAGTTCTTTTAAAATGGTGCAAAAGAATATTTTGGGAAAATCCGTACATTCTATCTACAGATATAAAAAGGAAAGTTTTGCTGATGAGAGGAGTATACGGATATGAATGGAAATGCAGAACTGCTGAATTTTATTTATCAGAATTCCCAGATGGGAGCAGAAACCATGGAACAGTTCATGGGAATGACCAAGGATGAGGAGTTCCTTGGTTTTCTGGGAAAGCAGCAGGAAGGTTACCGGAATTTTCACAAAAAGGCCAAACAGATGCTTTGTGAAAACGGATTTGATGAAAAGGGACTGGGAACATTTGAAAAACTCCGGACCTACCTGATGATTAACGTGCAGACCATGGCAGACAAGAGCGTTTCCCATATGGCAGAAATGCTGATTCAGGGAAGCACAATGGGAATCAATGACGCTATTAAAAAAGTGAGAGAGTATCCGGACGCGGATCCAAAGTCTGTAAAGCTGATGGAAGAGCTCCAGAAGTTTGAAGAGAAAAGTTTAGAAAAATTAAAGGGATTTTTATAAAAGAAAAGCTGCAGGGATATTCCGGATCGGATCCTCTGCAGCTGTTTTTTATGCCTCTATTTCTTCTGCAATTTTTCCAGCCAGAGTTTCCAGAACTTCTAACTGGCCGTCTTTTAAAGAAGATTTTAAGCTTACGCTGGTCTCTAAGACCGTCATATTTTTCATGGTTTCCAGAATCGCCTTCATCTGTTTGGAAGCGGTGCTTGCCCAGGAACCGTTGTCTAATAAAGCGACGGTGCGGTTCTGCAGGTTCAGAGCTTTCATATCTAAAAGAACGTGTTCCATAGCCGGATATAACCCGCCGTTATAAGTAGGGGCAGCCAGGACAATGTGACTGGTCCGGAAGGACTCGGAAATACACTGGGAAACATGGGTAGAAGAAACGTCGTATACCGCGATGTTTTTGATTCCCTTGTCAGCCAGCATGGCAGCCAGGACGTTGGCAGCATTTTCTGTATTGCCGTACATAGAACCGTAAAGGATCACAACAGACTTTTCTTCCGGCGTATAGGTACTCCACAGCTGATACTTGTCCAGCAGATAGGAAATATTAGTTCTCCAGATTGGTCCATGCAGCGGGCAGATGATTTCGATATTAAAGGTGCTTAACTTTTTAATGGCATTCTGAACCTGCAGGCCGAATTTACCGACAATGTTGGTATAATACCGTCTGGCGTCATTTAACCAGTCTCTGTCAAAATTGATTTCATCATTAAAAATATTGCCGTTTAATGCGCCGAAGGTACCGAACGCATCTGCAGAAAACAGCACTTTTTCGGAGGTTTCGTAGGTTACCATTACTTCCGGCCAATGTACCATAGGAGTCATTGCAAAAGCTAACGTGTGGCTTCCCAGCTCTAAGGTATCGCCTTCTTTTACAATAACGGAACGGTCGGACAGGTCGGAAATCTCATAAAACTGTCCCATGATCTGAAACGTTTTTGCATTTCCTACCAGCTTAACTTCTGGATGCAGGGCGAGGATATCGGCAATTGCGGAGCAGTGATCTGGCTCCATGTGGTTGATGACCAGGTAATCCAGAGAACGGCCGTTTAAAACGTGCTGGACGTTTTCCAGAAACTGTGAGCGGATAGAAGGATCTGCTGTGTCCATAAGAACTGTTTTTTCATCCAGGATGACATAGGAGTTATAGGAGACGCCATTGGGGATCGGAAACAGATTTTCAAATAATGCAAGACGGCGATCATTTCCGCCTACCCAATGAATACTGTCTGTTATTTTTCTGGTACAATACATGAAATACCACCTTTCTGTGAATCGATATATGGAATGGGGGATTAGTTGTAACTTACTTAAGTGCTCCAAATTCAATATTATACTATAAAGTTTCCAAAATGTCATCGGTTTATCAAGGATTTTAAAGAAAAAAACAGAAAAATATCACGGCTGCTGTTTTTCAGAGAAAATAGGGGTGTTCTATTTAGTAAAATTATGATAAACTATACTCAGTATGCCTATAGAGAGATTAAGGAGGAATTCCCTATGATTCAGAAATTAATTGAAAAAATTCAAAAAACCAAAGCGCCTATCTGTGTTGGACTGGATCCAATGCTGTCTTACCTTCCAGAGCACTTGCTGCAGAAGTCTTTTTCCGAGTACGGCGAGACGTTAGAAGGTGCAGCTGACGCAATCTGGCAGTTTAATAAAGCGATTGTAGACGCTACCTATGATTTGATTCCATCTGTAAAGCCTCAGATCGCCATGTATGAGCAGTTTGGCATTGAAGGATTAAAAGTATATAAGAAAACCGTGGATTACTGTCAGGAAAAGGGCCTGGTGGTAATCGGCGACGCCAAGAGAGGCGACATCGGTTCGACTTCTGCCGCATATGCAACCGCTCACATCGGAAACGTAAAAGTAGGCTCCAACGTATGTTCCGGTTTCGGCACAGATTTTGTAACCGTTAATCCATACTTTGGAACAGACGGCATTCAGCCATTTGTAGACGCCTGCAAGGAGAATGATAAGGGGCTGTTTATTCTGGTTAAGACCTCCAATCCTTCCAGCGGCGAATTCCAGGACAAGTTAGTAGACGGACGTCCGGTGTATGAACTGGTAGCAGATAAGGTAGTAGAGTGGGGCAGAGAGTCCATGGACGGAACCTACAGCAACGTAGGCGCAGTAGTGGGCGCAACCTATCCGGAAATGAGCCGCATCTTAAGAAAATTAATGCCGAACACCTATTTCTTAGTACCTGGCTACGGCGCTCAGGGCGGTACGGCTAAAGATTTAAAATACTGCTTTAATGAAGACGGCTTAGGCGCCATTGTCAACTCTTCCAGAGGCATTATTGCTGCTTATAAGAGCGCTTCTTACGAGAAGTTTGGTCCAACACATTTTGCGGACGCTTCCAGACAGGCAGTTATCGACATGGTAGCAGACATTAACAGCGTATTATAATTGACCAGGAGGAAACATGGCACAGGTAAAATTAACAGCATCCGTAGCCAGTCAGGAAAAACTGGCAGACGGCATTTACAGTATGTGGATTGACGCAGAGCCGGTAGCTTCCCAGGCAAAGGCCGGACAATTTGTTTCCGTATATTCCAAAGACGGCGCAAAACTGCTTCCAAGACCCATCAGTCTCTGTGAAGTAGACAAAGAACAGGGCAAAATCCGCCTGGTTTATCGGGTGGCGGGCGCTGGAACCGAAGAATTTTCCCATTATCAGCCAGGAGATTCCATTGATATTTTAGGCCCTCTGGGAAATGGATTCCCGTTGGAGCAGATGGCTGGAAAAAAAGCGTTTTTAATCGGCGGAGGCATTGGCGTGCCTCCGATGCTGGAACTGGCAAAAGCACTGGACTGTGAAAAACAGGCGGTTCTCGGCTATCGGGACGCGGCTATGTTTTTAAAGGAAGAGTTTGAACCATATGCAGCCGTATACGTTGCTACAGAAGACGGCAGCGTGGGTACAAAAGGAAACGTTATGGATGCAATCAGGGAAAACGGCCTGGAAGCAGACGTAATATTTGCCTGCGGCCCAACCCCGATGCTTCGGGCAATTAAGGCTTACGCATTAGAACACAACATAGAGTGTTACTTATCCCTGGAGGAGAAGATGGCCTGCGGCATCGGGGCGTGCCTGGCCTGCGTCTGCAAGTCCAAAGACGTAGACGAGCATTCCCACGTCCATAACAAGAGAATCTGCAAAGACGGTCCTGTTTTTCGGGCAGAGGAGGTGGAGCTGTAATGAATACCAGAGTCAGCCTGGCTGGAGTCGAATTAAAAAATCCGGTCATGACAGCTTCCGGAACCTTTGGTTCCGGCGCGGAATATGGAGAGATGGTAGATTTAAACAAGCTGGGAGCAGTGGTAACCAAAGGCGTTGCCAACGTGCCCTGGCCAGGCAATCCGACGCCCCGTATTGCAGAGACTTACGGCGGCATGATCAATGCCATCGGATTACAGAATCCAGGCATTGATGTGTTTGTAAAAAGAGACATTCCGTTTTTAAAGCAGTATGATACCAGGATTATTGTCAATGTCTGCGGAAAGACCACAGAAGATTACATCGAAGTAGTAGAGCGCTTGGGAGATGAGCCGGTGGATATGCTGGAAATCAACATTTCCTGCCCCAATGTAAAAGAAGGCGGAATTGCCTTCGGCCAGGATCCCAAGGCAGTTGAGGCCATTACCAGGGAAGTGAAGAAATACGCAAAACAGCCGGTAATTATGAAGTTAAGCCCCAATGTTACGGATATTACCGTAATGGCAAAGGCAGCGGAAGCCGGCGGCGCAGATGTGCTTTCCCTGATTAATACCCTGACCGGTATGAAGATTGACATCAATAAGAGAACCTTTGCAGTGGCAAACCGTACCGGCGGTATGTCCGGACCTGCCGTAAAGCCGGTAGCGGTGCGGATGGTCTACCAGGTAGCCCAGGCGGTCAAACTGCCGATTATCGGCATGGGCGGCATTATGAATGCTGACGACGCCATGGAGTTTATTTTAGCGGGCGCTTCCGCAGTAGCAGTAGGAACCGCCAATTTCCACAATCCTTACGCAACGGAAGAGATTGCGGCGGGCATCGAACGCTACATGAGAAAGCACCAGATTGAAGACATCCGAGAATTAATCGGAGCGGTGAGATAAAAAATCATGTCCTTACAGATGGAGGTTTAGATATGGAACAGTATAAACAGGAATTTATCGAGTTCATGGTAGACAGCAATGTCTTAAAGTTTGGAGATTTTACATTAAAGAGCGGACGCAAGTCCCCGTTCTTTATGAATGCAGGAGCTTACGTAACCGGAACCCAGCTTCGCAAGCTGGGCGAATACTACGCAAAAGCCATTCACGACAACTACGGTCTGGATTTTGACGTTTTATTCGGACCGGCTTACAAGGGAATCCCGTTAAGCGTTGCAACCGCTATGGCAATCAGCGAGCTGTACGGAAAGGATGTAAAGTACTGCTCCAACCGGAAAGAAGTAAAAGATCACGGCGATACCGGAATCCTTTTGGGAAGCCCGATTAAGGACGGCGACAGAGTGGTAGTCATTGAAGACGTTACCACTTCCGGCAAATCCATCGAAGAGACCTTCCCGATCTTAAAGGCACAGGGAAATGTTGAAATTAAGGGATTAATCGTTTCCTTAAACCGTATGGAAAGAGGAAAGGGAGAAAAGTGCGCTCTGGAAGAAATCCAGGATTTATATGGTTTCCCAACTGCTGCCATCGTCAATATGCAGGAAGTTACCGAATATCTGTACAACAGGGAGTGCGGCGGCAAAGTAGTAATTGACGATACCATTAAAGCTGCGATTGACGCTTATTATGAGCAGTACGGGGCAAAATAAAACAGCCGCGAAATACCGGAAGGAGAGAAATTATGGAGCGAGTCTATAAGACCATGCGCAATGTAGGAGCAGGAAATATTGCCATTGGAATCATTATCGCCATTACCGGCCTGGCAGTTGGAGTTGTTGCCATTGTCAATGGGGCGCTGTTATTAAAGCGCAAATCAGAAATTGAGTTTTAAGCGGGGCATTACATGATTAAGAATACGACAAAGAACCAGAAACTGGGTTGGGTATTGTTTCTTTCCTACCTGATCCTACTGGTTTATTTCCTGTTCTTTGCGGAAGAGTTTGGAAGGACCACCAGGCCCCAGGATACCTATGCCTATAATCTGGAATTGTTTAAAGAAATCCGTAGATTCTGGACATATCGGGACGTGGTGGGAATCAAAAGTTTTCTGCTGAATGTCATCGGCAATATTGCAGGGTTTCTGCCGGCTGGCTTTTTCCTTCCCATAGTCAGCCGCAGAAGCAAAAAATGGTACAATACCTTTTTGATTTGCTTTTTTTTCAGCTTATCAGTGGAAACGGTTCAGCTTGTGTTTAAAGTGGGAAGCTTTGATGTGGATGATATTATGCTGAATGTGTCAGGAGCAGTTCTTGGCTATATTCTGTATCAGATTGTGCAGATGGTAAGGAGTAAGCATCGTGTTAGGAAAAAGAAAAAAAGGACAGCCAGATAAGCCCAAAAAGGTGTCATATATCCGGAAGCCTTTGGCAAAACACAGCAAATGGTCCCTGGGGCTTTCAGCCGCAGGGCTGCTTTTATTTGCCGGAACTATGTATATTGCAGTAAAAGAACAGGGGCAAAGCGGTATGTATGCAGGCGCGCTGGGATTTTCCAGTATGGTGTTTTCCATATTGGGATTGTGGTACAGCGTCCACGCGTTTCGGGAAAAGGAAAAAAAATATATACTGGCCAGAATCAGCCTGCTGATAAGCGGAATTCTGGTTCTTGCATGGCTGGTTATGATTATAATTGGAATAAGGAGCTGAGACAATGGATTACCGCGAATTATGGAAAGAAGAAAATGAGTCTGTATTAGAACGATATGAACTGTCATTGGAGAGAATCCGCCAGATAAAAGACGAACAGGCGGTAACAGAACCGTTCAGAGACTATTTTGCAGGCGTTTCCGGATTTATCAGCCGGATTGGGGACCTGGCAGAAAAGCTGAACCGGAACGGAGTCAGCAAGTATATTCATTCATTCAGCCTGGAGGAACTGGCAGAAGAAAATAAGTCTTTCTATGCAGATATTTTACCGGATCATTACGAAGAAAGCTACGCCAATCCTGCTTATGCGGTAAAGAAGCTAGGCGAAGAGTATGGCCCGCTTCTGGCGTTTTTATATACAGAAATCAGAGGGCAGATCGTATATGCGTTTGAGAGCCGTCTGTGGAACATTACCGTCTTAAACGAGACGTTTATTGAAATTTACAATTTATTTGAAGAAGGGATTCCGAAAGCCCAGGAAGTAAAAGACGTGCTGTATTGGTTTGTCAGCGATTATGCGGATCAGACTGTGTCCTACCGCACCAGGGAATCCCTGGATCCTTCTTTATCCTTTGCGGCAGATATTATTACAGGCGAAGACCTTTTCGATCTCAGGTATCTGTATCAGTTCGGCGAGTATATTTCCGATACCGAACTTCAGATAGCCGGATTTTTAAACAGCCTTCCTCAGGAAACCATTGATAAAATGGCCGATACTTATACAGAAGGGTTTTCTAAAGGCTTTGAGGTAATGGGAAGAGATCTTTCCATTAAAAAAACCGTATCCATCCGCTATGAACTGGGATTTGAGCGGATGTTAAAAAAGGCCATTTCCAATTTTAAAGAGATGGGAAAAGACGTAATCATCCTGCGGGCCGCAGTAGAGTCCATTAACCGCAATCCCAACCGGAAACTGGGATTTTACGGGACTTCTCCCAATAAGCAGTATGAGTATGACCACCGCTATGACAGCGCCATTTATATGGGGACAGCGTTAAAAGAGCGGAAGCTTTCGGTCATCAAGAGCGCCCTGGAAGAGTATAAGGATCTGGCCAGATTAAATGCAGGTCCGGCTGTGGTGGAGACCTTTGGAGAAGCGGGATTTACGCCAATTAACAAAAAAGAGGCGCTTTTGCTGAGCCGCCACCAGGAAGAGGTAAACATTACCTACTCCAACGAATATATGCAGATTCTGGATCAGTATCAGCCTGGCGAAGAAACCAGCTTTACCATTATTGCATTTCCAAAGCCGGAGATTGGAAACCAGTTTCCGGAGATTTTCCAGGAAATCATTAAAATCAACACCCTGGACTATGAACTGTACCGAGATATGCAGCAGGTAATTATCGACGCCTTAGATAAGGCAGAATATGTGACGGTAAAGGGAAGGGGAAACAACCGGACGGATATTCGGGTGCATCTTCATACCCTGACGGATCCGGCTTCCCAGACCAATTTTGAAAACTGCGTAGCAGACGTAAACATTCCAGTCGGTGAAGTCTTTACCTCCCCGCTGCTTTCCGGCACAGATGGGGAGCTGTTTGTGGAAAACGTATACATCGGAGACATCCAGTTTAAAAATTTATCGGTTCAGTTTGAAAACGGACGGGTAACCGGCTATATGTGCGATAATTTTGCAGATCCGGAGGAAAATAAAGCCCTGATAAAGCAGGTCATTATGAGAAACCATGACAATCTGCCTCTGGGCGAATTTGCCATCGGAACCAATACCACCGCCTATGCAATGGCTGAAAAATACGGAATCATTGACAAGCTTCCGATTCTGATTGTAGAAAAAATGGGGCCTCATTTTGCAGTTGGGGATACCTGCTACAGCTGGTCCGAAGATGCGCCTATGTACAATCCAGATGGAAAAGAAGTCATTGCCAGGGACAATGAAGTATCTATTTTAAGAAAAACCGACGTTTCCCAGGCGTACTTTAACTGCCACTGCGATATTACCATTCCCTATGACGAGCTGGGAGAGATTGCGGCCATCGGACCAGACGGAACCAAAACCGTAATTATTAAAAACGGACGTTTTGCCCTGGCAGGAGCAGAAAAATTAAATGAACCATTGGAAGCTTAAAAATCCTATTGACGGCAGATTTAAAACCTAGTATTATAATTAATAAGTGATATTTAATTCATAAAACATACTTATAAGAAGAACTTATTAAAAACATTCATGGAAATTATGAATCCAGGTCAAGCACCAGAAAAAGGAGGAGCACACATGGCAAAAGTTGGAATTGTAATGGGAAGCGACTCAGATATGCCGGTTATGGCAAAAGCGGCAGAGGTATTAGAAGAGTTGGGCGTAGAGTTTGAAATGACGGTTATTTCTGCCCACAGAGAGCCGGACGTATTTTTCGAATATGCAAAATCAGCAGAGAGCAAAGGCTTTCAGGTTATTATTGCAGGAGCAGGAAAGGCAGCCCATCTTCCAGGTATGTGCGCCGCTATTTTCCCTATGCCGGTAATTGGAATCCCGATGAAGACTTCTGATCTGGGCGGCGTAGATTCTTTATATTCCATCGTTCAGATGCCGTCTGGCATTCCGGTGGCAACCGTCGCAATCAATGGCGGCGCCAATGCCGGTATTCTGGCAGCAAAGATTCTGGCAACTTCCGACGCAGCGCTGCTTGGCAGACTGAAAGAGTATTCTGCAAAGTTAAAAAGCGATGTAGAAAAGAAGGCGGAAAAACTGGATGAAATCGGATATAAAGAGTATCTGGCACAGATGAAGAAGTAATAAAGTAATGAAAACAGAACCGTCAATCGTATCAGGAATTTACAATGGAGGAAGTTATGGATTACAAGAAATCTGGAGTTGATATTGAGGCAGGATACAAATCAGTAGAATTAATGAAAAAATTTGTTCAGGGAACCATGCGTCCAGAAGTATTAGGCGGACTGGGCGGATTTTCCGGCGCGTTTTCTTTAAATTCTTTTAAAGATATGGAAGAGCCGACCTTATTATCCGGAACAGACGGCGTGGGAACCAAATTAAAACTGGCTTTTCTTATGGATAAGCATGATACTGTCGGAATCGACTGCGTGGCAATGTGCGTCAACGATGTAGCCTGCGCAGGCGGCGAGCCGTTATTCTTCCTGGACTATATTGCCTGCGGCAAAAATTATCCGGAAAAAATTGCAACCATCGTAAGCGGCGTAGCGGACGGATGCAAGCAGTCAGGAGCGGCGTTAATCGGCGGCGAGACTGCAGAAATGCCTGGCTTCTATCCGGAAGACGAGTACGATCTGGCTGGATTTGCAGTGGGAATTGTCGATAAGAAAGACTTAATTACCGGCGAAAACCTGGCTGCCGGAGACGTTCTCATCGGTATGGCATCTACCGGCGTCCACAGCAACGGCTTTTCATTAGTCCGTAAAGTATTTGAAAAGGAACTGACGAAAGAGGGATTAAATACTTACTATGACGAGCTTGGCAAAACCCTTGGCGAAGCTCTGATTGCTCCGACCCGTATCTATGTAAAAGCTCTGAAACACGTAAAAGAAGCAGGCGTAAAGGTAAAGGCCTGCAGCCACATTACCGGCGGCGGTTTCTATGAGAACGTTCCCCGTATGTTAAAAGACGGCACCAGAGCGGTAATCAAGAAAGACAGCTATCCAGTTCCTCCTATCTTTAAGATGCTGGCAGAAAAAGGCCAGATTGAAGAGCAGATGATGTACAACACCTATAACATGGGCATCGGCATGATTGTAGCGGTTGATCCAGCAGATGTGGAGACCGCTATGGAAGCCATGAGAAAAGCAGGAGATACTCCTTATGTAATCGGTTCTATTGAGGCAGGAGAAAAGGGAGTGACATTATGCTGAAAATCGGCGTAATGGTGTCCGGAGGCGGCACCAACCTTCAGGCGATTATAGACGCCATTGAAACCGGAAAAATTACCAATACCGAAATTCGGGTTGTGCTCAGCAACAATCAGAACGCTTACGCATTAGAGCGGGCGAGAAAGGCCGGAATCGAGGCAGTATGCCTGTCTCCAAAAGATTTTCCGGACAGAGGGGCGTTTAATGAGGCTTTTCTGGAAAAAGTAGAGGAATACGACCTGGATCTGATTGTCCTGGCAGGATTTCTGGTAACTATTCCGGCCGCTATGATTGAAAAATACCGCAGCCGGATTATCAACATCCATCCGTCCCTGATTCCATCTTTCTGCGGAGTGGGGTATTACGGATTAAAGGTTCACGAAGCAGCTTTAAAGCGCGGGGTAAAGGTAACCGGCGCAACGGTCCATTATGTCGATGAAGGCGTGGATTCCGGCCCTATTATCCTTCAGAAAGCAGTAGAGGTCAAAGAAGGAGATACTCCTGAGATCCTGCAGCGTCGGGTCATGGAAGAAGCAGAGTGGATCATTCTGCCCCAGGCTATCAACATGATTGCCAATCAGTAAACAGTCCATAAGGAGAGTTCATTATGAAGGTATTAATCGTAGGAAGCGGCGGACGGGAACACGCCATTGCATGGAAAGTAGCCCAGAGTCCGAAGGTAGATAAAATTTATTGCGCTCCTGGAAATGCCGGCATTGCAGAATTTGCCGAATGCGTGTCCATTGGCGCTATGGAGTTTGAAAAGCTGGCAGCCTTTGCCAAAGAAAAAGAAATCGACCTGACGGTTATCGGGATGGACGATCCGTTGGTTGGCGGCATTGTAGACGTATTTGAAGCAGAGGGCTTAAGAGTGTTCGGCCCGAGAAAAAATGCGGCGATTCTGGAAGGATCGAAGGCATTTTCCAAGGATCTGATGAAGAAATACAACATTCCGACCGCAGCCTATGAGACTTTTACCGATCCGCATAAGGCGCTGGAATACTTACAGACCGCTAAGATGCCGATCGTTTTGAAAGCAGATGGTCTGGCACTTGGAAAAGGTGTTCTGATCTGCAATACTTTAGAGGAAGCAGAGGCAGGCGTCAAGGAGATCATGGAGGACAAGAAGTTTGGTTCTGCCGGCAATCAGATGGTCATCGAGGAGTTCATGACAGGACGCGAGGTTTCTGTCCTTTCCTTCGTCGATG
>OKTF01000750.1_pt1 | contig 20305 bp, 20 predicted proteins | sample 1606461 | NCBI WGS metagenome assembly OKTF01 (sample SAMEA3879599, study PRJEB24766) | human gut metagenome | biome: human-associated habitat; feature: feces | place: USA | collected 1985/1987 | reverse complement strand
TACTTCCAGATCGCCATCGCATGATCGTGTTTACAGTTAAAAGTCCGATCCACGAATTTTACCTGTGGCACGTTATGATCCAGGAAAAACTGTAATTCCTCTTTTACCAGTTCCAGATCACGGAACCGCAGTTTCTTGTCGATTGAGGAAAGACAGTAGCTGCAGGAGAACGGACACCCTCTGCTCGACTCATAATAAATGATGCGGTTTTCAAATTTTTTCAGATCTTTGTAGACAAACGGAATCGTACTCAGATCCGTGATTCCTCTCCACGGATTTTCCTGAATCTGATCCCCGGCCCTGTAGGTAATTCCATCAATCTTCGCCAGTTCTGAGATGCCTTCCAGATAAAATCCAGCCAGTTCCAGGAACGTCACTTCTCCTTCGCCTTTCATCACACCTGTCACTTCCGGGTGCTCCTCCAGCACCTTCCGCGCATCATAGGACACTTCCGGTCCTCCCAGCCAGATCGCAGTGTCGGGAAGCACTTTATGCACTTCCCGGATCAGATTCTTCACATAGGAAATATTCCAGATATAACAGGAAAAACAAAGGATATCTGGATGTTTCTGATACAGACTCATCAGGATATCATCCACCTGCTGATTGATCGTATATTCTCCAATACTGATCTCATCTGATGTATCACCATACTTTTCCGCATATGCTTTCAGACAGTAGACTGCCAGATTGGAATGTATATATTTCGCATTGACTGCACCTAAAAGTACTTTCATATCGTTTCCTTTCCGTTTCCAAAAAGTTTTATCTTTAGTATCATACTCCATTTTCAGATTGACGTAAACCAAAATGATAAAATAAAATCTCCTCAGATACATTGACATTTTTACAAAAACACGGTAAAATAATGTTCTGTGCAGCCGGGGTGCTAGCGGTACCCTGTACCTACAATCCGCTATAGTGGGGGTGATGCTGTGCCGAGGGCTTTACTTGTCAAAGCTGCCTCTGGTTTGTGGCGTTGAGATTTGGGTCTTACGCGGCGGGACTCTGTGAACCGTGTCAGGTCGGGAACGAAGCAGCACTAAGCAGAACCTCTCGGGTGCCGTAGGGGTGCCTGGGTTGAGTTAACTACCGAGGTAACGTATGGGGTGATGCATTCGAAGCGTAATGCACGAATGATTTTCCGCAAAAACAGGAAGTTTGAGTTATTCAGACTTCTTTTTTTTATCTTTTTGTTTCTGACGCAGTTCCTTAAAAAACTGTTTCATCATCCCACTGCACTCTTCTTCCAGAACTCCCGTTGTCAGTTCCACCTGATGATTGAACTCTTTCATATCCAGAAGATTCAGGATTGAACCCGCACAACCCGCCTTGGGATTCATACACCCGACTACCACCCGTTTGATCCGCGCCTGCACGATTGCTCCGGAACACATCTGGCACGGTTCCAGTGTCACATACATGGTGCAGTCTTCCAATCGCCAGTCATCCATTTTTTTGCTTGCTTTGCGGATCGCCTGCAGCTCCGCGTGAGCCAGTGTGTTCTTATCCACTGTCCTTCTGTTATATCCGCGTCCGATGATCTTATCCTGATACACGATCACACAGCCAATGGGAACCTCCTCCAGAGCGTATGCTTTTTTTGCCTGACGGATCGCTTCCCGCATATATTTTTCATCCTGATTCATAATGTTTCCTCTTTCCAATTTCTCTCTGCCCTGATCCGGTTCTTTTTTCCCACACATTGAATACATTAGAAGAAAGACAAGACCTGAGGTATTATATGACACCCGGCATCTATTATTTCTATGAATATCAAGCGGACAAAAAAATCCGAAATGTAGGCTTTTTAAAACTGACGCAGACTTTTCAGTCCTGTCATCTCCAGATCTCCATCCGGCAGATTCCTGCTGCATCACAGGAAAAACTACCTCTGTCCATGTTCTTTTTCGAGAAAGACAAACCCCGAAAAAAAACTGTGGCAGAACTTCCCACACAAAATCAGTGTGTATCCTGTCGTGTCACACTTTCAGAAGCTGACTTTCCACCGAATCTGACATTAGCGAAGCTCCATGGTTTTCTTCTGCAAACCGCAGACGGCAGATATTTCGCCGCTTCTACAGGCAACCGGCCATTTTCTGTAAACCTTCTGACTGACTGGATGGAACCCGCCCCCTGCCCGGAGCCGGACCCGGAACCAGAATCTATACCGGCTCCAGAACCTGAACCCCCATCTGTCCTTGCAGAAGAAAAAATGTGCGAACCGCCAGAAGAAACCGCACATCCTTGCGAACCGACTTCCCGTATACGCAAACTCAGTTATGAGGATCTCTCCTCCCTGCAAAAACCATTCTGGCGGCTTGCCAACAACAGCTTTCTGCTGCATGGATACCACAACTACCATCATCTTCTTTTACTGGAAGAAGACGGACATCAGTGGCTTGGTGTTCCCGGTATTTATTCTCCCCGTGAAGCACATGCTGCCGAGTTATTCGGATTTCCTCAGTTTACGAGAGAATACCATCAAAAACTGGCGCTCTCCGAAGACGAATGCAGCACGGATAAAGACTTCGGCTACTGGTGCCGCTGTCTTAAATAATCCCGTTCATATCCTGATACAGGCGCTTTGCATAGCTGTCTGTCATCCCACAGACATAGTCTGTCACCAGAAGCAGGCGGAGATACAGCTTCTCTGCCTCGCTCTTTCCTTCTGCCTGATAACTGTAAGCCTTTTTATAGTTATCTGAAATAAATGACAATACCCGGCTGTCAATGGCATTTAACTCCCTGTCGGTATCATAGTACAGCACAGCCTGGATCATACGGTCCATCAAAAAGTCCAGGATCACTGCTTCTTTGACTTCCATCCGGTAAATTTCTCTGGAAGAGAATACATACCGGTATGCGATATTGCCGAGACATTCCATCAGCTTTTCTCCAAAGGTACCGCGAAAGAGGTCTCTTTGAAACGTCCCTGCCATGATGTCTTCATAGTGGTCCATAAATCCTTTTGTCGCACAGTCGATCAGAAATCCCTGCGCGCGAATGATCCAGTTCTTGATGGCATAAGCCTCCGGATTTTGAACACCCTTTTCCTGACCTCTCTGATACAGTTCTTTCAGCTTTAAAACTCCGTCAAACCCGGAATCGGGATATTGCTCATTCAGACATACGAGTTCTTCTTTAAACGCATGATACGACAGAAATCCTTTTACAAATGCATCTTCGATATCTGCCGTCTTATAAGCCAGATCATCCGCAGCCTCAAGAATGTAGGTCAGAGGATGACGGCAGTTCCCTGTCTTCGTCTCCTGTGTGATCTCCTCAAATATCTTCTCATCTGCCAGAAAATATCCCATCTTCTTTTCTCTGATATTCCCGGAATCCGGATGGACCTGTGTGGACGAAACCGGATATTTTATAATCGTATTGAGCAGTGCATAGGTCAGATTCATCCCGTACTCATCCACCAGATAATGAAGTCTCGTTACCAGTCGGAGTGCCTGTGCATTTCCCTCAAAATGATAGAAGTCCTCTTTCATCTGCGGACTCAATATCATATCCAGAGTCTGTCTCTTATAATGCAGTTCGGGAAGCTTCCGCAAAAACCAGTCCCGGATCGCCAGCTCCCCGAAATGCCCGAACGGCGGATTGCCGATATCATGGATCAGCCCGGCACATTCCAGAATATGAGAAATATCCTCCTTCATCTTCCGGGTAAACTTTTGATCCGCTCCACGCTCCAGGATTGCTTCACCGATATTCTGTCCCAGCGACTTGGCAAGAGAAGACACTTCCAGAGAATGCGTCAGTCTTGTCCGTACAAAATCGCTCTGATCCAGAGGAAATACCTGCGTCTTATCCTGCAGTCTCCGAAATGACGCACTTCCTATGATCCGATGATAGTCCTTTTCAAACTCACTGCGGAAATCCGATTTTTTCGCATGCTGTTTCTTTCCGGATCCCCGCATCCGCTTTTCAGATAATAAGGTCTTCCACTCCATAGACAGCCTCCTTTTAATCCAGATAAACCGGCGGCACATACTCCCTTCCAAGCATCGCTTTCTTTCTCTCCTGCTCTCCAAGAAATGCCCACTCTGTCATATCTTTCCACTTATGAGTCCTTCTGTCGTATACCTGAACATATCCGATCCGGCTCGGATGCATTCTGACACTGTTGGACTGATACTCATGACCTGTATATGGATTGATATCACCCACAGACAGATCTTCTCGTTTTGCATCCTCTTCTTCCGCCCGCTTCATCACGGAAGAAATCGGAATATCCTTTGCGATCTCCTCGATGGTACGCTCCTGATTCTCTTCTTCCTCATGTGGCTTTAACTCTTCCAGCGGGAGCTCTATCTGCATCTCTTCAAGTGTCGGCTCTCCATCCTCTAATTTTCCTTCTTTTCTGCGCATCTCTTCTACGGTACGCAGATCCGCAGGCGTCAGTTCAGCAGATTCTCCGCCTAAAATACTCAGCTGAAACGGACAGTCTAAGATCGACGCGATCATCCGCATATCCTGCTCCTGAAAATTGTCTCTTCCCAGTCTCTGCGTCAGATTCTGTCTGGACATTTTCATTCCGGTCTTTTCTTCTATAATCTCCGCAAGTTCCTTTATGGTCATGCCTTTTCGGCTCAATACTACCTTGACCTGTTCTCCAAATGTAAGATCTTCCATGCTCTTCCTCCTTCTCGGATTTTTACATCAGACAGGAAATATTTTTATTTCCCGTCACCCAACTTCTCTCATTGTAGCAAATCCCATTTTATGCGTCAATCGCAAAGACTGTTTTTCCGCTATAGAAAGAAAAGAGTTTCTATCCCGGCTTGCGAAATAAAAACTCTTCCTGTTTATTTTTGTATCTGTGCCAGATATTCTTCCAGCGTAATTCCTTTTTCCATGATCGCCTTTGCAGCCTCTTCTCCCACATAGCGGTAATGCCACGGCTCATAAATATACTGGGTTATATCTGTCTTATCCTTCGGATAACGCAGAATAAATCCATAATTCTGACAATTCTTCATCAGCCACTGCTGCTCTTGCGTCTGTGCCTGTGTCTCATCCAGTGTCTGGTTCGACTCAGATGTGATATCCAGTGCAAGACCCGTTGCATGTTCACTTGTTCCCGGAACTGCCACAGACTTTTTCGTCTCATCGTAAGAATCTAAATACGAATATCCCTGACTGAGCCATGACTGCATGGTATCATTGAACACATTCTTCTGATCATCATACGAACGGTATGCTGAAATGATCTTCAGATTCATCCCCGCTGTTTTCGCATCCTGAAGCATTTTATTTACAGACTCTACAATCCGGGAGTCTACTTTATGATCTTCATCATCTACAGCCGTCAATTCCGGTGAATAGTCTGCTGCAAGCGGATAAGAACTGTTCACCAGGAGCAGATTCCATTCATTTGACTGCAGATTTACTTCTTTTTGCTCATTCTTTGCTTCCTTCAGCTGCTTCTTCAAAGATTTCGCTTCTTTTTCATACTTTGCCTTGACAGTTTTGATCTCATCATTTTTGTCATGCATCTTACTGTTTGCTGCCAGAAATGTGAGCAAAATCCCTGCTGCCGCTCCAAGGATCATCCCTGTGATCAGTATTTTTTTCGCTTTTCGATTTACTCTTGCCATATTTCTTTTAACTCCATTTGTATTCTAGAATCTAACTCTGAATCGTTCGAACAGACTGCGATTCGATAAGGAAATCCTTCCAGAGGGTACTCACAATAATAATATGTCTCTTCAAACTCCTCCGGCTTTTTTATCAGCCTGGGTGGATTCGAAAGCAGGATCTCAAACGATGACATCTTCAGCGCCATTCCCTTTCTGGTCGCTTTCATGAAGCTTTCTTTTAGTACCCAGTATCTGCAGAACTTTTCCGCTCTTTCCTCTTTTGAATCACATCTGAAAATATCTTCATATTCACTGCGGCAAAAAAAACGTTTTGCTAACTCCATTCTGGCCTTTTGGACTTTCTCAATATCGCATCCAAGCTGTACGCCCTCTCTTGCATCAGTGTCGATCGAGCACAGCACATAATCCCCGGAATGCGAAAGATTGTAAACTGCCCGGTCGGAAATTTTGTACCGCTTTCTGATCTCCTCCAATAAAAGCCATGCCCCTGCACTCTGAGCCCTGTCTTTCTGAAACAACAGCTTCCTTGCTTTCTCTTGTCGAAACGCAGGAAGTGCTGCAAAATATTTCTGATAACATTCCTCCTCATACAGTGCTCTGATATCTGCAAGCCAGGTACGTATCATACTCTTATCCTTTCAGGTAACGGACTTCAAATGTATCAATCGTGATCGGCTTGTTAAACAGGCTTCCCTGTACACAGCTGCAGCCAAGTTCTTTCAATACATTCAGCTGGTCTCTTGTCTCCACACCACTTGCTGAAACCGGTACTCCCAGCTGACAGCAGGCATCTGTTACTGCTTTTGCCACACTCTGGCTTCGGCCGTTGCCTACAATATTGGTCACGATACTTTTATCTATCTTCAATCCGTCAAATTCCATGATCGTCAGAATCGCTACTGTGGATTCTTTTGCTCCAAAGTGGTCCAAAATCACCCGCACATTGCTCTTTCGAATCTTATTACTCGTCTCTGCAAGCATCTCCTGATTCATATCACTGTAAGACTCTGAAACTTCTACTTCCAGATACTCACAGGACACATGATACTTCTCGATCAGAGCTGTCATTTTTTCTGCTACATCTATCTGTCTGAGCGTTGCTCCCGCAAAATTTACAGCGATTGGGATCATCGGCAAATCTTCCGTCTCCCATCTGCGCAGCGTCTTACATACTTCTTCAAACACATACAGATCCAGATAATGAGACAGCTTGGTCTCTTCCAGAAGTGTCAGATATTTTCCCGGATTCATAATACCCAGATCTTTGTGGTGATAGCGTACCACTGCTTCTGCTCCGACTACTTCCTCAGTATCTACATCCACTTTCGGAACCAGACAGACAATAAAATTGCCATTCTCTATATCGCTGAGCAGATCCTGTTTGATGATAGGCTCATGATGCCCCTTTTTCAAATTCTTATAATACTTCTGCTTCTCTTCACGCATCATACCTTCTGCGCGGCCGATCAGCTTTTCTGCATCAATATCCACTTTCTCCCAGGCATAACCGACAGATACCAGTCCAAGACTGATATTGTCCAGTTTATGATGTGCATCGTTCACGCTCTTGATAAATGTATCATATGTCGCATCCTCTACCGCTACCAGATACTCATCTCCGGTCATTCGGAACACCAGAGAGCTGCGGAAATGCTCCTCCAGCACTTCACCTACACGGATTACAACCTCATCCCCATATTCATGTCCAAATTCCCGGTTAAAGTTCTTCAATCCATTGATGTCCACAGATACTGCTCCCAGTGATTTGTGCTCTTTTTTCTGTACGTCCGACATATATCTGACGAAGCTGTTCCGGTTCATCAAACCAGTCAGATCATCATGATAACTCAGATATTCCTGCTGCTTCTGCATCTTCTGCAAAAGAATAGACTGTGAAATATATGGAAGGAGAGACCTCATAAAAGAAATCTCACATCCGCCTCTGTGTACCCCTACCGCTGCAAGAACTGCCGTAATTCCATCTTCCAATGGCTGAGAAACACTGTAGTCTGCTTCTGTCGTATCCGTGATATCCTGTCGGATCCACCGCGGCCACTGTTCTTTATCAAGCATCTTGATCTTATCCCGCTGCCACGGCACGAATTCAGCACACCACTCATAGATTGTAAGAATCTCTTCTTCATCTCTCTCGATATAATACACATATTCTGAATCGTAGTAATCGCGTATCGTACCGAGCACGTCATTCATAATCTCCAGGATCGAACGCTGTTTATAATTCTCACTCATAGTTTCTTTCCCCCGATATCATCCTGCTCCGTTGGATATAAAATTTAAGAATACTCCATTTCTTGCTCATCCACGGAAACACATATAGTTATTTTATAATAATATCTTTTAAAATGCAAGAAATTGTGAGTTTGCGAAAAAGATACAAAAAAATGACCATACAAAGAAAGTGGGAACCTGTTCTCTGCATGATCATTTTGGCAATATTTTGGTTTTATTTTGATTTTCGTGCTATTTGATATAGCTTACATGTTTGCAGATTTCCTGAATTGCTTTCTCTTTTCTTTCATTGAAAACAACTTTATTTTCTTCAAACAAATTTCGTCCGTCTGTATCAATCGATACGATCAGAGGCCCAAATTCTTTTACGCGGCAATGCCATAAGGTTTCCGGCATTCCCAGATCTCTCCACTGTGCATCTACAATTTCTTCCACTTCTGCAGCAGCTACCACTGCATTTCCGGCAGGGAACACACAATGAATCGCCTTATAGTTTTTACATGCATACTCTGTGTTTGGACCCATGCCTCCTTTTCCGATGATCACTTTCACACCGGTCTGTTCCACAAATTCTTTTTCGAATTTCTCCATACGCATACTGGTTGTGGGACCAACAGATACCATTTCAAACTTGTCATCCGCAAGAGGCCGGATGATCGGTCCTGCATGAAAGATTGCAGCGTCTTTTACATTTACGGGAAGCTCTCTGCCACCCTCAACAAGCCGTCTGTGTGCCACATCACGACAGGTTGTCATACTTCCGTTCAGATAAATAATATCTCCGATATGGATATCTGCCAGATCCTCAGCAGATATCGGTGTTGTTAAAATTTTCTTTCCATCTTTGATTTCCAACATTATAAAGTCACCCCCGAATGTGTTGTGATCGTGTAATTGAGATCCTTATCAAAAATAATGTGTCCACGTCTGTGAGACCAGCAGCCAACATTCACGGCGACACCGATTGTAGATGGATGTCTGGCTGTGTTTTCAATATGTACCCCCATTACGGAATACTTGCCGCCCATTCCCTGCGGTCCGAGTCCGATTGCATTGATCCCGTCTTCAAGCAGCGTTTCCATCTCTCGCGCGCTCATTCTCATTATGGCTTCCCAGCGGTCTCATCAATGCCTTTTTAGAAAGCAGTGCTGCTGTCTCAACAGATGTTGCCACACCGACACCGACCAGAAGCGGAGGACATGCATTCAGGCCATAAGAGGTCATGACATCCATTACAAATTTTGTAACTCCTTCGTATCCCTCTCCCGGCATCAGCACCATGGCTTTCCCCGGAAGTGTGCATCCGCCGCCTGCCATGTAAGTATAAATCTCGCACCGATCACTGTCTGGTACAATATCCCAGAATACTGTCGGTGTTCCTTTTCCGACATTTTTGCCTGTATTGTACTCGTCAAATGTTTCCACGCTGTTATGGCGAAGCGGTGCTTCCACTGTCGATTTTATAACAGCTTCTTTTAAAAGTGTCTCCAATTCCCCAATCAACGGAAAATTCGTTCCACATTTTACCCAGAACTGTAATACACCCGTATCCTGACAGCTTGGTCTGTTCAATTCTTTTGCCAGTACCTGATTTTTCTTCATTGTCTCATAGATGACTTTTGAAAGCGGACTGTCCTCTTTTTCTGCCAGTTCATCCAACTTTGCAATAATATCATCCGGCAGCACTTTTGCGATATATGACACAAAATTTGCCATATAGCTGGTAAGCTTCTCTACCTGTTGTTTCTTATCCATAGTCTTTCACTCCTTCAAATGATAGATATTTTTGCAGACATCGCTGCACTGCAGATACAATATGTAGCTCTCTTCTCTATGATGGGAAGAATGGAAATGCAATCGGAAGAATGATCATACTTACAATTGTTGCAATCACAATCAGTGGAAAGCCTGCTTTCACATAATCCATAAATTTATATCCTCCGGCTCCTACAACCATTGTATTTGCAGGCATTCCAATCGGGGTTGCATATGCGCAGGAACCTCCAATCACACACGCCATCAATACTGCTCTTGGATCTGCTCCCATTTTCTGTGCAATAGACAGGCAGATGGGAACCATCAAAGCCGTAGTTGCTGTATTGGACATGAAATTCGTCATAATGTAGCAGAGCAGAAATACAACAAACGTTAATATATACGGCGACGGACTTTCTCCCAACGCACCGATTACCTTACCAGCAATCATCTCTCCTGCCCCTGTGCTCTGCAGAGCTGCAGCAAGGGATAATGTACCTCCAAACAAAAATATGGTCTTTAAATCAATTGATTTCAACGCATCTTTTTCTGAAATTACTCCAGTAAGAATTAATAATAATGCGCCAATTCCCCCTGACACACAAAGCTTGATTCCAATTTTGTCTTCAAAAATCATAGCCAGTAATGTTACAATTAAAATAATCAGCGAGAGCCATTGTTTCCACGCAGGCACATTGTCAAAATCTTTCTGCGTGTCAAATGCGCCGTCGTCTTTCACGTCATGATTTGGTAAAAGCTTATATCCAATTGTTGCATAGAAAATAATTCCGGCAACTAAAATTGGCAATCCAACAATCGCATATTCAAAGAAACCAAATTGCAGACCTAATTCTTGCAGCGCACTTTGCGCAATCAGATTTCCTGGCGCTCCAATTAACGAAAGGTTTCCTCCCATAGCTGCAGCAAATACAAGCGGCATCAAAAAACGTGATCTTTTATATCCGGATTTCGCTGCAATACCGATTACTACTGGAATCAGAACAGCAGCAGTTCCTGTATTCGACAGCACTCCGCTCATTAATCCTACAATCATCATAATTGCAACAATCAGCATCCGTTCTGTTTTTGCAAATTTTGTTACAATGCCTCCAATTTTATTTGCCATGCCTGTTTCAAACAACGCGCCCCCGACAATAAACATAGCTACAAACAAAATAACATTACTATCAACAAAACCTGCAAACGCTGTTTTAACATCCAGCACTCCTGTTACGATAAGTCCTAGGCAGACAATCATCGAAGTAACTCCCAGGGGAATTTTTTCCCATACAAACATTACCACTGCAAATAAAAGAAATAGTAACGTAATGGCAGATGGACTCATTTACTCTCCTCCAATCTTTCTTCATTTTCCTGAGCAATAACAGCGGCCGTCTTTATTACTGTTGGTTACATCCTTATCATAACGAATAGATTGCAGTTTGTATATTTACAAATAATTATACATCTATAAAAAACATTTAGTTTGTGCTGAATTATTGTGCATTATTACCTTGACCATGGTATAATTTAAATCATCAAAACGATTTTTTTATTCATATTGCTTAAAATACAATTGAACACTTGAGGTGAAAACGATTATGAAAATTATTCAATTAGAATATTTCTGCGCTGTATGCAGATACCACAGTATTACGCAGGCTGCCCAAAAACTCTATGTAACGCAGCCGGCTATATCCAATGCCATTCGGGAATTAGAAAAAGAATTTTCCGTTAATCTGTTTATCCGTTCCAAAAATCATATGATTTTAACCGAAGAGGGAAATGTATTTTTTCAAAAAGCCAATGGGTTGCTTGATGCAATAAAGCAAACTTCTTCGGAACTTTATGATCTCGGCAGACATACGGTTCCTATCCGGATTGGAATTCCTCCGCTTCTGAGCACAATATTCTTTCCAGATATGCTTATTGAATTTCAGAAGGAACATCCTTCTATTCCTGTTGAATTATTTGAATATGGATCGATACGTGCTTCCAGACTTGTTTTAGAAGAAACCCTGGATCTTGCACTTGTGAATATGAATTTTTATGAAATCGATAAATTAAATTCCTACCAGCTTCTATCTGACAAAATTGTATTTTGTGTATCTCCAGAGCACCCTCTGGCATCCCATAAAGAGGTTTCTATGGAAATGCTTAAGGATGAAAACGTAATTATGTATAATACGGATTCTGTATTAAACAGTACCTTATACTCCCGATTTAAGGGACTCGGCATAACCCCCAGCGTTATCATGCACGCAAGCCAGCTATACACCATTCAAAGGTTTATAAACTGTAACTACGGCGGTGCATTCCTCTATTCTTCTCTTTTAAAGAATCTGCCTGGGTTAATTGGGATTCCCATTACTCCAGCAATTACCCAGGAAATTGGAATCGTTTGGAAAAAAGGAAAATACATTACGGACAGTCTGGAAAAATATATCTCTTTTAGTAAAAAATTTCATATTTCCTAATTTATACAAAAATAAAAGAAAGTCGAATCAGCTCATTGCTAATCCGGCTTTCCATATTATCCATACCATTTGATATGGGAAACAGTATATTGATATATCTTGAATACCTTCCCTACGCCATCAGAGCGGAGATCCCAAAATAAGCAAATACGATGATACCCAGAACGATCCGGTAGTAACCGAAGAACTTAAAGTCATTTTTCCGGACATAGCTTAACAGGAATTTGATGGACAGGATGGACACGATAAACGAAGTGACCATGCCAATCAGCAGGTAACCAATCTCCGGCCCTGTAAACATCCGGCCAAACTTCACAATTTTTAAAAGGCTGGCGCCAAACATAACCGGAATTCCAAGGAAGAAGGAAAACTCCGCTGCCGCCCCTCTGGAACAGCCTAAAATCATGGCGCCTAAAATTGTTGAACCAGAGCGGGAAGTACCAGGGATTAAGGACAACAGCTGGAACAATCCGATAAACAGCGCAGTCTGATAGGTAATCTGACTGGTTTTCTGTATCGGAAAGGTGGTGTGGGCATTGTGGTTTTCCAATACAATAAACAGGACGCCGTATAAAATCAGCATGGACGCAACTACGTAAGAATTCATCAGATAGGCGTCCAGAATATCGTCAAAAGGAAGTCCTACAATGGCTGCCGGAAGGCAGGCAATAATAATTTTTGCCCACAAAGATAACGTTTCCTGCTTCTGCGACCGCTTTTTTCTTGGCGAAAACGGATTCAGTTTGTGGAAATATAAAACCACAACTGCCAAAATTGCGCCTAGCTGAACCACAACCATAAATACATTTTTAAAATCCTCATTTAAGTGAAGAGGAATGATTTCTTCTACCAGGATCATGTGTCCTGTGCTGCTGATTGGCAGCCATTCTGTAAATCCTTCTACAATTCCTAAGACCAAAACCTTTAATACTTCAAAAAGTTCCATATTCTTCTCCTATCCTCTTACATTCTCAATCTGCCAGTCAATCGGCTCCAGTCCATGCTGGATCAGATATTCATTGGTACGGCTAAACGGTCTGCTTCCAAAAAATCCCCTGGATGCAGAAAAAGGACTGGGATGAGATGATTCCAAAATCAGATGATTGGGATTGGTCAGCATCTCTTTTTTTGCTTGGGCCGGCCGTCCCCACAAAATAAATACCAGCGGACGCTGCTGCTCATTGAGAATCCGGATTGCCGCGTCTGTAAATTGTTCCCAGCCGATTCCCTTGTGGGAGTTAGCCGCATGGGCGCGGACTGTCAGTACCGTATTTAAAAGCATTACTCCCTGATCCGACCATTTTTTTAAGTATCCATTGTCCGGAATGTAGCAGCCGCAGTCATTGTGGAGTTCCTGGTAAATATTCATGAGGGACGGCGGAATGGCCACATCTGGTTTTACAGAAAAGCACAGGCCATGTGCCTGACCATAGTTGTGATACGGATCCTGCCCTAAAATCACTACCTTTACCTTTGATAAAGGGGTAAAGGCAAACGCGTTAAAAATATCGTCCGGATCCGGAAAAATCTGTCTTGTCTCGTATTCATGCTTCACTGTCTGGTACAGCTTACGGTAATAGTCTTTCTTAAACTCCCCGCTTAACGGCTCCAGCCAGTCATTGTCAATCGCCGCCATCTTATGTATGCCTCCTATTGTCTCTAAAATGTCTTTTTCTGCCGGCCCCGCATCATTCTTATTCCAGCGCTACAGCCGGACTGCCACTCCTTTTTCTGCCAGATACCGCTTTAAATCCATGATTTCCAGCTCTTTGTAATGAAACAGGGACGCAGCCAGGGCAGCGTCTGCCCCTCCTTTGGTCAGCGCATCGTAAAAATGCTCTTTTGTGCCCGCACCGCCGGACGCAATGACCGGAATGGAAACATTGTCCGCCACCAGCCTGGTCAGCTGGTTATCATAGCCTGCCTTGGTTCCATCGCAGTCCATGCTGGTCAGAAGAATCTCTCCAGCTCCCAGCTGATCTGCTTTCATTGCCCATTCTACTGCGTCAAGTCCTACGTCAATCCGGCCTCCATGCTTGTAAACATTCCAGCCGGATCCATCCGGACGTTTTTTTGCGTCAATGGCCACAACCACACACTGACTTCCAAACTTATCTGCTGCTTCTGAAATCAGGTTCGGAGTCTCGATAGCAGAAGAATTAATAGAAATCTTGTCTGCTCCTTCTCTTAAAAGGAGTTTAAAATCTTCTACGCTGCGAATCCCGCCGCCTACCGTAAACGGAATAAATACCTTCTTTGCGACCTCACGCACCATCTCAACTACCGTACTGCGTGCATCAGAGGAAGCCGTAATATCAAGAAAAACGAGTTCATCCGCTCCCGCCTTGTCGTAAGCAGCCGCAATCTCCACCGGATCGCCGGCGTCCTTTAAATCCACAAAATTGACTCCCTTTACTACCCTTCCGTTCTTTACGTCCAGGCAGGGAATAATCCGTTTGGTAAACATCCGGCACCTCCTATAGATGGATAAAATTGTTTAAAATCTGAAGGCCTATGCTGCCGCTTTTTTCCGGATGGAACTGGCAGGCAAATACATTGTCCCGCTCTATTGAAGCGTGAATGTGAGCGCTGTACTCTGTGGAAGCCGCCACAATGGACTCTTCCTCTGCCTTACAATAGTATGAGTGGACAAAGTAAACATATGCGCCGTTTTCGATTCCGGAAAACAGGCGGGCTCCCTTTGCAATCGACAGGGAATTCCATCCCATATGGGGAATCTTTAATCCTTCACAGTCTGGTATCCGGAGAATTTTCCCTGGCAGAATCCCAAGTCCCTGTACTCCGGCGCTTTCTTCGCTGCTCTCAAACAGCAGCTGGAGTCCCAGGCAGATTCCCAAAAACGGCTTTTTGGAATCCGCGATCTCTTTTATCACAGAAACCAGACCATACTGGTTCAGCTTTTCCATCGCATCTCCAAAGGAACCGACTCCAGGCAGGATTACCCTGTCTGCTTCCATTAACTGCTCTGGATCCCTGGATATAACCGGCGTTTCTCCCAGCGCTTCCAGGGCTTTTGCAACACTTCTTAAATTGCCGGCATCGTAGTCAATAATCCCTGTCATAGGCTTCCTTTCCCTAGGCCTCTTTTCTGCCGCATTCTGCCAGGCGGCATACAAAAGAAACCGAGTCTTCTTTTATTCCTTCTGCCTTTTCGTTCAGTTCTTCACTGATTTGGAAAAATTCCTGGTGAATCCGGTAAAACCAGGCCTGCTTATTGAAAAATACAGTTTTTTCAAAAGGCCACCGGATGACTGTAGGAGTGGAAAATCCTTCTCCCAGCTCCAGAACCGTCAGTTTTTTGTTCAGGGTTCTGGCCAGCCATTCGGTATATTCCTTCCACTGGGGAAGGTATCCTTCTTCAATATAATGGCCGTTTTCTACCGTATTCGGAACCAGAAGGCCGCCGCAGTGGGGGCACTTTCCATCCGGTATTTCCCCGTCTTCCCAGATGTCTTTGGTACACCCATGCTCACACTGTTTCCAGGTAATGTTTCCGCAGGGCGCTACAATCCGGCTTTTCTCAAATGGCTGTTCCCAGATCAGTCCGTCTGTCACAGTCGTCACAATAAAATAGTCTTTTTCCTTTAAAAGCTGATACAACGCCTCATATCCCTTCGCTACTTCAGGGCGGGCAATGATATGCTCTATCTGCTTTTTATCCGGATTCTGCTTCCACTCTCCGCCAATTCCGATTAACAGCTTGTCGCTTTCCTCAATCCGGCGGTAAATCCGGTTCATCTGTTCGGTATTCATTCTATTCTCACTCACTGAAACTGCTTCCTTTTCTGAACAATTTTAAATGTCAACGTCTACTACATAAGCCTCATATCCATTAATCACAATGGTATCTTTATACTGCTGAAGGCGTTTTGCCCTGCCGCCGTAATTTAAATGCATATGGCCATGGATAAAATATTTCGGTTTATATTTATCCATTAATTCTAAAAAGCACTGGAATCCGGTATGGCACAAATCGTCTCCGTCTCCCAGATCTTTCGCCGGAGCATGGGTCAGCAGAATGTCAAACCCTTTTTTCCGTTTTAACTGCCACCACAAAAGGGAAATCCTCCATTTCATCTGTGATTCCGTGTACTGGTGCTCTCCCCCTGGCCTGTAGCGCATACTTCCCCCTAATCCTAAGATCCGAAGACCCTTATAGGTATAAATCTGATCTTCAATGCAGATACATCCTTCCGGTTCCTGGGAATCGTGATTTCCATATACATAGAGAAGTGGCGCGCGTGAAAATGTAACCAGAAATGACAGATACTTGGGAGAAACGTCCCCGCAAGAAAGAATCAAATCAATCCCCTTTAGTTTGCTCTCATCGTAGTAATCCCACAGTGATTTGGATTCCTCATCTGAAACTACTAATATCCGCATTCTACTCTACCTCTTCATTCCCTTTCCCGCTGCTTCTGCGTTTTCCATGAATCTGTACAACCGCCCTGGCTTCTTTTGTCAGCTCCTTTGGCTCCGGAATCCGTCCGATTACATTGTCTGTCAGCCAGTCCATTGATACAATCTCTGCCGGCGTCAGAATTTCTCCCTGCTTGCACATAACGGTTCCGTCCTGTGCAGTGACGATTCCTTCAAACGGATAGAAATCATTTCTGCAGATTGCCCGTTTTAAAAGAGAAATCAGATGCTTGGTTCCTTCCGGTGTACGGGTGCTGTAAGCTACGTCAATGACGCCTGCAGACATTCCCCAGTAATAATTTAACGCCTGCTCTTTTTTTGCCTCTCCTGCTGTCCATCCTCCGTTTAAAATCTGACGGATGATTTTTTCGTAGTATTTTCCCCAGTTCCAGATCGGCGCTGCCAGGTTTTCCACCTCGCCATTCTGGCTGCGGTAAAGTCCGAATACCCTGTTTTCTTCAATCGGGGTAATGCTGTCTTTGCCTGATATAATCTGGATGCCCCGTTCTTCCAGGGCCGCTATGGCGTCGTGCCTGCGAATGGTCGACCATTCCAGATAGACTTTTGCTCTGGGATTTATCATTCTGGCTCCTAATGCGAATGCATTAATGTTGGCCATCATCCCATAAATCGGATAATCTGCCAGATACCCCAGCTCATCGCTTTCTGCCAGACTGGCCGCAATTGCCCCGATTAAAAACTTTGCCTCGTACATCCTGCCGTAATAGGTGCGGATGGCTTTATGGGACGCATTCACGGAGCAGTTCAGGATCTTTACATCCGGATGGAGCACCGCGGCCTTTAAGCTGACGGTCGCCATCTGGGGCGTAGTCGTAAAAATAACGGTATTTCCTGCTGAAATCGCCAGTTCAATGGCCTTCATCGCCTCTTCGCTGGTATTGGCATTATCAATATGGGTTGTCGTAACCTTTCCTGCTAACGCCTGTTCTACATGAAGGCGGCCCAGTTCATGGCTGTAAGTCCAGTTGGAGGTCTCCGGATTTTTCGCATTGATAAAAGCAATCTTTAAATTAGACGGAGCAGCAGAAGGAATCAGAAAATCCCAAATCTTTGCCGTCCCCTTGCTGTTTTCCTTTTCCGGCTCTTCTACCAGGTTGACTGCGTTGTCCTGGTAGGACAGATGGATTTCTTCCCAGAACCTTCCCAGTTCTTCTCTCAGGGCATCGTCCGAAACCCGTTCTAAATGGTGCATTCCAAAGGTTTCCAGATACACCAGCATAGCGTCTGCAGGAGTAATCGGAAGGCGTTTCCCTCCTTTTTCCTCAAATGCCATCCGGAATCTGGCATAGGCTCCCTTGGCGCGAACCCGCTCTTCCTGATCCCAAGGCACATCTGTCCCAAATCCAATCGCTTTTAAGAATTTGCGGAAGCTTCCTTCTTTTGTAAACCAGACTTCATTCATGCCGGTAATTTTATAAAATTCCAGAAATTCATAATAAATTTTATTTTCCAGGGAATCGCTGCGCTTTGGAATCAGCCTGGTCACATAGCCATGGATACTGGCTGCCCCAACGTATTTTAAAACGCTGACACGCTTATTTCCTTCCTGGATATAAAATTTATTCATAAATTCATAGGCTTTAATCGGATCCCGGATTCCTTCGTCTAACTGGGCCTGATACAGATTGATCCATTTGCTTCCAAACTCGCTTTTTGGAGGAAACAACGGCAGAAATCCATTGGAAAATGCATTCTGGCGGCTCGCCGTCTTGGTTCCTGCAATCTGATCCAACGGAATGTCTACGATTCCCAGATAGCTTTCTGATACAATATCTTCATAAGGCAGCATATCGTCCAGCGCTGGAAGATATGGATACTTGCCTGCTGACACGCTGGCTCTGTACTGCTTCTGCGCCATTTTTCTTGCTTTTTCATATTCCTGTAATGGAGTAAAAAATTCTTCAGGCATCGCTGCACCCCCTGCTCTTTTCTGTTATCCACTATTATACTGGAAAATGGCTGTAACTTACAAGCCTTTTCTCACTTTTCGGCAACTCTGGATCAGCCGGTACACCTGCTCTGCAGTATCGGAAAGATTTGCTTTTGCCGCATCTGGTTCCATCGCTTCTTTTAAGGAAACCGGCCCCCGGACAATGGGAAACAGCGCGTCAATCCCGGATTCGTTGCAGACTGCACTGTCTCTTGCAACGCTTCCTCCAAGGGCCACTACCGGAATGTCATACTTTTTTGCCAGTTTTGCCGCTCCTATGGGCGCTTTTCCCATCGCAGTCTGACTGTCCAGCCGCCCTTCTCCGGTAATCAGAAGATCGGCATCCTTCAGATCCTGTTCCAGCTTCGTTTCTTTTAAAACAATGTCTATGCCGGACTTTAATTCTGCATTTGGAAGGATAAGAAATGCAAATCCCAGCCCTCCGGCAGCTCCTGTCCCAGGTTTCTCCGGATCTGCATCCGGAAACTGGTTTTTTGCCAGTTTTCCATAGTGGGAAAGCCACTGATCCATCTGGGCAATCATGTTGTCATCCGCGCCTTTTTGCGGGCCGTAAACTGCGCTGCATCCCCTTTCGCCGCACAATGGATTGGTTACGTCGCAGGCCACCAGAAACTGACATTCCTTTAGTTCTGGCAGTACATGGGATGTTTCAATCCTGCAAAGCGTTTCCAGCCCCTTTGCTCCAAATGGGATCGGTTTTCCGTCTTTATCAAGCAGTTCATAGCCCAGAGCCTGAAGCATTCCTGCTCCTCCGTCATTGGTTCCGCTGCCTCCAATTCCTACGAGGAACCGGCGGCACCCCTTTCCGATGGCGTCTTTTATCATCTCTCCCACGCCATAAGTTGTGGCAGTAAGGGGATTTCTGCTTTCTTCCGGAATCAGGGTCAGACCTGCTGCCGCTGACATTTCTAACACACCCATATGGGTTTCCTCCAGAATCCCATACTGGCACTCTACCGGCGTTTTCAGGGGGCCGGTAACCGTAATGGTCTGAAAACTGCCGCCCATCCCCTGGACCAGGGCTTGTGTGGTTCCTTCTCCCCCATCTGCCAGAGGCCGCACGAAAACGTCTGCTTTTTCATCTGTCTTCCGGATTCCGGCTGCCGCCGCCATGCCTGCCTCCATAGAAGTCAGGCTTCCTTTCAGCGAATCCATTGCGATTACGATTTTCATAGAGAATCATCCACCTCCAGAATATACGGCGTTGTCTGGTATACGTAAAAGTTCAGCCAGTTGGTATACAGCATATTTGCCGTACTTCTCCACATCAGCGGCGGTACAGAAAATGGATCGTTGTCTACATAGTAATTGACTGGAATGGCTGGATTCAGTCCTTTTTTCAAATCCCGATGGTATTCGTTGTTTAACGTCATTCTGTCGTATTCCGGATGACCCTGGACAAAAATCTGCCGGCCATCCCGGCTCATAACCAGGAATACGCCGGCCTCATCGGACTCTGCCAGGATCATCAGTTCCGGATGCTTCCTTATGTCTTCTCTGCGGACCTCCGTATACCGGGAGTGCGGCGCTAAAAAGGTGTCATTTAAGCTTCTCACAAGAGGAACCTTCCGATCCAGAACTCTATGGCTGTAGATCCCTGACAGCTTGCTCTCCCTGCTGTATTTGGGAATCCCATAGTGATAATAAAGCCCAGCCTGAGCCCCCCAGCAGATATGAAGGGTGGAGGTGACATGAGTCTTGCTCCACTCCATGATAACAGACAGCTCCTCCCAGTAATTCACTTCCTCATATTCCAGATTCTCCACCGGCGCACCTGTGATGATCATTCCGTCAAA
>OKTF01000717.1_pt1 | contig 20930 bp, 17 predicted proteins | sample 1606461 | NCBI WGS metagenome assembly OKTF01 (sample SAMEA3879599, study PRJEB24766) | human gut metagenome | biome: human-associated habitat; feature: feces | place: USA | collected 1985/1987 | reverse complement strand
GGGCTCCCGAAGTAACCCGGCCTCCCCCGAAAGCCCGCCGACTACTCCAGATAAGACAAACCCCCGCTCTCGGAGCGGGGGCTTTTTCTTAATCCGGAGCAGCCGGAGCGTTTCCGCGGGGCGGTCGGCTTTCGGCGAGGGACCGGGGCGCTTTCGAGGAGCCGCCTCACTTGAGGTAGATGCCGTGGGCGGCGCACTCGGCGATCATCCGCTCGGGCCAGATGCTGACCTGGACTTCGCCGATATGGGCGCAGCGCAGGTAGAACATGCAGAGGCGCGACTGGCCGATGCCGCCGCCGATCGAGAGCGGCAGCCGTCCTTCGAGCAGCAGGCGGTGGAACTCCATTTCGCGCCGCTCGGGACATCCGCAGATCGCAAGCTGGCGTTCGAGGGCCTCGGCGTCGACGCGGATGCCCATGCTCGAAAGTTCGAAGGCGCTCTCCAGCACCGGGTTCCACACGATGATGTCGCCGTTGAGTCCCTTGTAATCGCCTTCGGTCGGGGTGCTCCAGTCGTCGTAGTCCGGGGCGCGGCTGTCGTGGGGCTGGCCGCTTTTCAGCGCTGCGCCGATCTGCATCAAAAAGGTAGTGCCGTTGGCTTGCACAAAGGCGTTCTCCCGCTCCTTCGGGGTCAGGGTAGGGTAAAGGTCCTCCAGCTCCTGGGAGGTGACGAAGGTCACATGGGGGGTGTGCAGGGGCAGCTTCTGCAGCTCCGGGAACATGGCGTGCAGGTTCATCTCGGTGGCGCATACAGCGGCCACGATGGAGCGCACCACGGTCTTGAGGTAGTCCTCGGTGCGGTCCTCCTCCCGGATGACCTTTTCCCAGTCCCACTGATCCACATAGGCAGAGTGGAGGTTGTCCAGCTCCTCGTCCCGGCGGATGGCGTTCATGTCGCAGTACAGGCCCTTTCCCACATGGAAGTCATAGTCCTTCAGGGCCTTGCGCTTCCATTTGGCCAGAGACTGCACCACCTGGGTCTCGATGGTCCCGTCCTTGAGGTCGAAGGTGACCTTGCGCTCTACGCCGCTCAGGTCATCGTTCAGGCCGGTGGAAGTCTCCAGCATCAGCGGGGCGGAGACCCGGGTCAGGTTCAGAGTGGCGCACAGCGTGTCCGCAAACAGCCGCTTTACCGTGCCAATGGCCCGCTGGGTGTCATACAGGTTCAGCGCAGGGCGGTAGCTCTCCGGGATGATGATCTTGCTCATGGTGATTCCCCCTCTTGCATGGCAGCCGGCATACCCGGCCGATCGTATCATCGAATAGTAGAATTATGGCACATTTTTTCCGGATTGTAAAGGGCAAAGTGGGCGGGAGGCAGTGGCTGCCGCCTTGACTTCCCCATGCAGGAAAGTTATAATAAACCTATCAATAGAAGCAAATGCGTTGATCCGGGCAGAGTAGCACCGTATCCGCCTGCACAGAGAGAACGGGCCTTTGGCTGCAAGCCCGTTTGCAGGCCCCGGTGGGAAGTGCGCCCGGCCAGCACGCTGCGGGAACAGGCGCCGCTGCCTTAGTATCGCAGTGCGGCCCGCCGCCGTTACCGGCGTTTGAGCGACAAACAGAAGTGGAACCGCGGTTTTGTGCATAAAAATCGCCTTCGGATAAGCTGGCAGAGCCAGTTTTGTCCGGAGGCGTTTGTTTTTGCCCGCTGCGGCTTGTGTTTGTCACACAAAAAGGAGAGAGACCTATGCAGATTTTCAATACCCTGACCCGTCAGAAAGAAGAATTTGTCCCCCAGACCCCGGGGGAGTACCGCATCTATGTCTGCGGCCCCACCGTCTACAACTATATCCACATTGGCAACGCACGGCCGCTGATCGTGTTCGACACCCTGCGCCGTTACCTGGAGTACCGGGGCGCAAAGGTGCAGTATGTGTCCAATATCACGGATATTGATGATAAGCTCATTGCGAAGGGCAAGGAAGAAGGCACTTCCATGAAGCAGGTGGCTCAGCGCTTTGAGGCCGAGTATCTCAAGGATGCTGCTGGTCTGAACTGCCTGGCACCCACCGTACAGCCCCGCGCCACCGAGCATATCCCGCAGATCCTGTCCATTGTGGCCGACCTGGTGGAGTCTGGTCATGCGTATGTGGCAAAGAATGGGGATGTTTACTTCCGGGTCAAGAGCGACCCCGAGTACGGCAAGCTCAGCCATCTGAAGCTGGATGACCTGGAGAGCGGCAACCGGGAGCTGCGCAGCCGCATGGAGGACGACCTGAAGGAGGACCCTGCGGACTTTGCTATCTGGAAGGCAGCCAAGCCCGGCGAGCCTGCCTGGGAAAGCCCCTATGGAATGGGCCGCCCCGGCTGGCACATCGAGTGCAGCGCTATGAGCCGTACCCACCTGGGCAAGACCATCGACCTGCATTGCGGCGGTCAGGACCTGATCTTCCCCCACCATGAAAATGAGATCGCCCAGAGCGAGTGCGCCAACGGCTGCACCTTTGCCCGCTACTGGATGCACAACGGCTTTATCAATGTGGACAATCAGAAAATGTCCAAGAGCCTGCACAACTTCTTTACGGTGCGGGATGTGGCCGAGCACTATGGCTATGAGCCGATCCGTTACTTTATGCTGACCGCAGGGTACCGGATGCCGCTGAACTACACGGTGGAGCTGATCGAGAGCTGCAAGAACAGCCTGGAGCGCCTCTACACCTGCCGGGAGAACCTGGACTTTGCCCTGAGCAAGGCAGAGTTTGGCACCGATGAGACCTTGACCGCAAAGGCAGAGGAAGCCCGGAAGAAGTTCTGCACCGCTATGGACGATGACCTGAATACACCGGATGCCCTGGCTGCAATGTTCGACCTGGTCAAGGAGATCAATACCCTGTCTGCGGTCTCCACCAAGCAGGCGCTGACCGCTGCCGCCGCTGCTTTTGATGAGATCGCCGGGGTGCTGGGTCTGCTGTACAACCGTAAAAAGGACGAGATCCCTGCCGAGGTCACTGCTCTGGTGGAGAAGCGTGCTGCCGCTAAGAAGGCAAAGGATTGGCCCGCTGCGGATGCGATCCGTGCAGAGCTGGCCGCCATGGGCTGGGCTGTTAAGGATACCGCCCAGGGTCCCCAGCTGTCGAAGCTGTAAGCAATTTTGGTGACACTGCCCGCTTTTTGGGAAATAGCGGGATAAAAAACTTTTCACATGGCCTGTGCATCCACACGGGCCATGTTTTTGTATGGGGAACAAACCCTCTCCGTCGCCTGCGGCGACATCTTCCCCCGGCCGGGGGAAGTCTTTCCACTCAGGGGACGCCCTTGGCAAAGAGGGCAGGTCTCGTCCTCACCGGTTACTGGCCAGAAAGAGCCTGCCGTTAAGCTGTAAACTTTTTGCCCTTGCCAAAGCCTCTCCCTTTCGGGAGAGGTGGCACGGCGAAGCCGTGACGGAGAGGGTTGAGCCGCCCCCTCAGCCATCCTTTAGCCCAGCGGAGCGTCCTGCTTATAGCAGAAGTACAAGCATCCCCATAGTTTTTTCTCTCTCTTCTTATTTTATAATAGAAATGATGTTTGCGCAAGTCAACTGAACGTGCTAGAATAGGAATCCATTATTAAGAAAGGAGCAGGACGACCCACTCCCTCTGGGCCGCCAAAAACAATGAAAGGCAAATCCCTAAAAGGGCGTCTGCGGCCTCATCTTTGGTACCAGGCATACTGGTTTGTCTACTTGATCTGGTTTTTCACCCTGGATGCTTTGGTGCAGGACCCCAAATACATCATCCATAGCCCACTGGACGACTATATCCCTTTTAATGAATGGTTCGTTTTCCCCTATTGCAGCTGGTTTGTTCTTCTGGCGTTGGTGCTGGCACTGCTTTGGTGGAACGATACTCCCAGCTATGACCGGCTCTGTTTAAGTATGTTCTCTGGTATGAGCCTCTGCCTTATCCTTTATATGCTGTTCCCCAACGGCCTGCAGCTCCGCCCGGACCCCGCCACGCTGGGGCGGGACAACCCGGCGCTTTGGCTGATGCGGCTGCTCTGGGCGGCGGACTCCTCCAACAATGTCTGCCCCTCCATCCACTGTCAAAGCACAGGCTGCATGGCACTGGCCATGTGGTACAGCTCACTGGCATACCGTCACCGCTGGATCCGTCCGGTTGCAGCGGTATGGGCCGCTGCGATCTGTGCTTCCACCCTGTTTACCAAGCAGCATGCGGTGGTGGATGTGGTCATGGGGCTGGCTGTGGCAGCGGTCTGGCTGCCGGTATTCCGCCGGAGATGGAAAAAACTTGAGCAAAACCACAAAAACCTTGTCTAAAAATTAGCAATCTCTCCTATTGACGACAGCACCGACTGACCGTTAAAATGATAGTTGGCTTGATATATTGATAAAATGATTTTATGTATATCGGCCCATAAAAAACGATCAAGGAGGGATCAGGATGGCAGAACTGAGCGCACGGGAAGCCGCTTATCAGATGCTACGGCAGCGGATCATCACTATGGACCTTAAGCCCGGCGACCCGCTCAATGATCGCGAGCTTGCCCTGCAGATGGGCATCAGCCGCACCCCCATGCGGGAGGCTTTGATCATGCTGAACATCGCCCATATGGTGGTCATCAAACCCCAAAGCGGCACCCATGTAGCACCCATCGACCTGAACCTTATGGAACAGGAGCAGTTCGCCCGTTTTACCCTGGAAAAAGAGATGCTGGAACGCCTGCGCGGAAGGCTGAACCATGCACAGGAGGCGGACTACCGGCGCAATATCGAGGAGTATCGCCTGCTGGAGCAGCAGCCCGAAAGCCCCGAGCGCAACACCCGTATGCTGGCATTGGACAACCGGTTCCACCGCAAGAGCTTTGAGCTGTGCGGCATGGAGGCGCATTTTGACCATATGCTGTCCACCTTCCAGCACATTGAACGGCTGCGCATCTTCAGTCTCCATACGGACGAAAACAAATCGGTCTGCGGCGCCCACACCCGTATCCTGGAGGCTGTGCTGCATGGCACTTCTTCCCAGCTCAGCGATGCCCTCAGCGAGCATCTCGGCCGCTACAAGCAATCGGTGGCGGAAGCCCAGCGCATCCATCCGGACTATTTTATCGACGGCTGACCTTATCAGGGTATCCCCCCTGTCGGCGCAGCCGCAATGATCTGCCCTTGCAAACGGCCCTCTGGTGTAAAGACACCGGGGGCCGTTTTTCTTGTCCGGGGGATTTATTTCCGGGTCTTTGTCTGATTTGTGTATTGTATACAAGAAGAAGCGGCAAAAAACAGCAAAACGCCCATTGCCAAATTTGAACTGATATACTAGAATAGAGATGATGGAGCGTTCCGCTTTGGGGCGGACGCAAAGCAAAGCAAACCGAATTTAAGGAGGTCCCTATTATGCCTATGAAGATGGGTTGGCGCTGGTATGGCGAGGGCAATGACCCCATCAGCCTCAGCGACATCAAGCAGATCCCCGGTGTTACCAGCATTGTCTGGGCATTGCACAACAAGATGCCCGGTGAGGTGTGGGAGGTGGACGAGATCCAGACCGTCGCCGACCAGATCCACGCCCACGGCTTTGACATGGACGTGGTGGAGTCGGTCAACGTCCACGATGACATCAAGATCGGCCTGCCCACCCGGGATAAATATATCGAGAACTACAAGCAGTGCATCCGCAACCTGTCCAAGTTTGGCGTCAAGGTCATCTGCTACAACTTCATGCCCATTTTTGACTGGACCCGTACCGATCTGTTCCACCCGGTGGGCGACGGCTCTACGGCTCTGTTCTATCAGAAGGACATGATCCAGGACGATTACAAGGCCATGGCCGAGTATATCATGAGCTTTACCGAGAAGTACAACATGACCTTCCCCGGCTGGGAGCCGGAGCGTATGGCCAAGCTGGACGAGCTGTTCAAGGCCTATGCCCCTGTTACTAAGGAGAAGCTGTGGGAGAACCTGAAGTACTTCCTGGAGGCTCTGATGCCCACCTGCCGTGAGTGCGATATCAAGATGGCCATCCACATGGATGACCCCCCCTGGGATATCTTTGGCCTGCCCCGCCTGCTGGTGGATGCCGAGAGCATCGACCGCTTCCTGAACATGGTGGACGACGAGTACAACTGCCTGACCCTGTGCTCCGGCAGCCTGAACGCCAACCCCAACAACAATGTGGCGGAGATCGTCCGCAAGCACTGCGACCGCATTGCTTTTGCTCACATCCGCAACATCCACCACTTCCCCAACGGCGACTTCTCTGAGGCTGCACACCGCGACTGCTGCGGCGAGACCGGCATCATCGAGATCCTGCGCGCCTACCATGACTGCGGCTACGAGGGCTACATCCGCCCCGACCACGGCCGTCAGCTGTGGGAGGAAGGCCCCGGCGTCTGCCGTCCCGGTTACGGCAAGTACGACCGTGCCCTGGGTGTGCAGTATATGCTGGGCGTCTGGGATACCCTGGACCGTCTGGAAGGCAAGAACTGATCGGTTAAAACAAAGAAAGGTGAGCTGTTATGAAGCTTTCTGATATCAAAAACGGCGCTCTGTCCGCTGATTGGGCAGAGAAGGGCTACGAGCTGCCTCAGTTTGACATTGAGGCTGTCAAGGCCAAGACCCACGCTGAGCCTACCTGGATCCACTTCGGCGCAGGCAACATCTTCCGCGCTTTCCCCGCTGCTATCCTGAATGAGGCCCTGAACAGCGGCAAGTACGACCGCGGCGTTATCGTGGCCGAGAGCTTTGACTACGAGATCATCGACAAGGCCTACCGCCCCTACGATAACCTGAGCCTGCTGGTCTGCCTGCAGTCCACCGGCACCATTGAGAAGAAGGTCATCGCTTCTGTTACCGAGAGCCTGAAGGCAGACTACTCCTTCGGCGAGGACTGGGCACGTCTGGTGGAGATCTTCCAGAACCCCAGCCTGCAGATGGCTTCCTTCACCATCACCGAGAAGGGCTACGGCGTTGCTCCTGCTGACCTGGAGCGCGGCCTGACCCCCGTGCTGGCAATGGGCAAGGTCACTGCACTGCTGTACGAGCGCTTCAAGGCCGGTGCCCTGCCCCTGACCGTGCAGAGCATGGACAACTGCTCTCACAACGGCGATAAGGTCAAGGATGCTGTCTTTGCTTACGCTTCCAAGTGGGTGGAGCAGGGTCTGGTCCCGGCTGAGTTCCTGGCTTATGTGCAGGATCCCGCCAAGGTCAGCTATCCCTGGAGCATGATCGACAAGATCACCCCGCGCCCCGATGCCAAGGTCCAGCAGATGCTGGCCGACGACGGCTTTGAGGATAACTACACCATCGTGACCGAGAAGCACACCTTTACTGCTCCCTTTGTCAACGCAGAGGAGACCCAGTACCTGTGCATCGAGGACAACTATACCAACGGCCGTCCCCCGCTGGAGCTGGGCGGCGTGCTGTACTGCAGCCGTGAGACTGTGGACAAGATCGAGAAGATGAAGGTCTGCACCTGCCTGAACCCGCTGCATACCGCTATGTCCATTTACGGCTGCATGCTGGGCTATGACCTGATCAGCGCCGAGATGGCAGACCAGGACATCCGCGGCTTCATCCAGAAGATCGGCTATATCGAGGCTATGCCCGTCGTGGTCGATCCCGGCGTGCTGAACCCCTATGAGTTCATCGGCGCTGTCATCAACCGCCGCCTGCCCAACCCCTTTATGCCGGATGCTCCCCAGCGTATTGCCACCGATACCTCCCAGAAGCTGGCCATCCGCTTCGGCGAGACCATCAAGGCTTACGAGGAGCGTGGTCTGGACAAGTCCAACCTGGTGCTGATCCCCCTGGTGCTGGCTGGTTACGCCCGCTACCTGAAGGGCATCAACGACAACGGCGAAGCCTTTGAGCCCTCGGCCGATCCGCTGCTGGCGGAGCTGCAGCCCATCGTGGCTGGCCTGGAGGTCAAGGAAGGCGAGCAGGATTTCAGCTGCCTGAAGAAGCTGTACAGCCGCACCGACGTATTCGGCGTGGACCTGTACGCTGTGGGCCTGGGCGAGAAGATCGAGTCCATGGTCAAGGAGCTGTACGCCGGCCCCGGCGCTGTGCGCAAGACTCTGCACAAGTACGTCGTTGCCCGCTAAACTGGGCAGCCATGCGCTGAATCAAACTTAGCTATCTCCGTTCCCGCGCTGCGTTTTGCTTTGCCGCAGCGTGGGATTTTTTTTGCAGTCGAACACAAAAGACCGGCCCGCCGCCCTCACAGGGCAGCAGGCCGGTCTTTTTATGTACCGCTTAGATCAGGTTTGCGAATATGGGGCAGAGTACCGCCGTCAGCACACCGGCTACTGCGATGGACAGGCCGCTCATGGCGCCTTCCACCTCCCCCATCTGCAGGGCTTTACTGGTCCCCACCGCATGGGCTGCAGTGCCAATGCCCACACCCTTGGCAATGGGGTCTGTAATGCCAAACCAGCGGTAGACGCTTTCGGCCAGCAGGTTCCCTACAATGCCGGTCAAAATCACCACCGCACCGGTCAGGGCAACAATGCCCCCCAGCTCAGCGGATACGTCCATGCTGATGGCGGTGGTCACAGACTTGGGCAACAGGGTCACATACTGTTCCCGGGTCATATCCAGCGCCACGGCCAGCAGCCAGGCGCTGGCCAGGCTGACCAGACTGCCCACACCGATCCCCGCCAGGATGGCCACTGCATTGCGGCGCAGCAGGTCCAGTTTTTCATACAGCGGGATGGCCAGACTGATGGTAGCAGGCAGCAGCAGATAGCTTACCGGCGCTGCGCTGGCCTTATAATCCTGGTAAGGGATGCCCAGCACGCTGAGCAGAACGACCACAAAAATACTGCCCAGCAAAAGCGGGTTCATCCAGGCTTTGCCGGTGCGTCGATGCAGCCAGCTGCCCAGGGCAAAAGCCCCCATTGTCAGCATCACGCCCCAGACAGCTGAAGTAGACAGGAATTCACTCATGGCGGTCCTCCTTTTTCCGGGCGGTCAGAGCCTGGGTGGTGCGCCCGGCGCATATCAGGATCAGTACCGTCACCGGTCCTACCGCCAGCACCACCGGCAGCGCCATAGCCCCCAGCTCGGTCCACAGCTCCATGACCCCTGCCGCCGCCGGAACGAACAGCAGCGGGAAGATCCCGGTAAGGAACATCCCGGTCTCCTGCACCTGATCCAGCCGGACGATGCCCAGACACAGGGCAGCCAGCAGCAGCACCAGACCATAGATGCTGGCCGGGATAGGCAAAGGCAGCACAGCATGCAGCAGCTCCCCTAAAAAGCAGAATGCCAGGATACGGACAAATTGAAACAAATACTTCGTACTCGATTCCTCCCACAAAAAGCGGCGCCGCAGAGAACTTTCTTCTGCGGTGCCGCTGCGCTCAGTTCAGAGCCAAAGGCAGATTACAGGGCAAAGTAGCGCTTTGCGTTGTCGAAGCAGATGCCCTTGACGATCTTCTCCAGTGCCTTTTCGTCCAGCGGATACTCGCCGTCCTCCACCCACTGGCCGATCACGTTGCACAGAATGCGGCGGAAGTAGTCGTGGCGGGTGTAGCTCAGGAAGCTGCGGCTGTCGGTCAGCATGCCAACAAAGTTGCCCAGCAGGCCCAGGTTTGCCAGGCTCTTGATCTGGTTCTCCATGCCGATCTTCTGGTCATTGAACCACCAAGCAGAACCGTGCTGGATCTTGCCGGGGACCTCATCGGTCTGGAAGCAGCCCAGGATGGTGCCGATCTGCTCATTATCTGCAGGGTTCAGGCTGTAGATGATGGTCTTGGGGCACTCATCGGTATCGTTCAGTGCGCTGAGCAGGCTGGCGATCTGGCCGCCGCCGGAAGTGGTGTTGATCATGTCAAAACCAGTATCCGGGCCCAGCAGGCTGTTCATCTTGCGGTTGACGCCGCGCAGGCAGTTGTAGTGGATCTGCATCACCACGTTCAGGCGGTGATACTGACGGCCCAGGTGGGTCAGGATATAGGTCTGGTACTTCTCGGCCTCTTCCACAGTCACAGCCTCACCGGTCATAGCCTTCTGGTAGATCGCATTGACCTCCTCGGTAGTGGCGGCACGGTAGGGCACATAGTCCAGGCCATGGTCCGAAGCGCGGCAGCCCAGGGAGACAAAGAACTCCAGGCGCTGGGTCAGGGCATCGGTCACGCAATGGATGCACTCCAGCTTCTCCTTGCCCACAGACTGTGCCAGCTGTGCCATGTACTCCGCAAAGCCGGGCTTCTGGATGTTGACAGCCTTATCCGGCCGGTAGGAGGGAGCCACGGTAAACTTGATGGTGGGGTCTTCCTTGATCTTCTTGTGCCACTCCAGGCTGTCAATGGGATCATCGGTGGTGCCGATGAACGCAACATTGGACTGCTCGATCAGGCCGCGAACGGTCAGCTTGGGGTCGTTCTGCAGCTTCTCGTTGCACAGGTTCCACACTTCCTCAGCGGTGTCGCCGTTCAGCACGCCGTCGTAGCCAAAGAAGGTGTGCAGCTCCAGGTTGGTCCAGTGATACATGGGGTTGCCGATGGCCATGGGCAGTGCCTCGGCAAACTTCTGGAAACGCTCACGATCCGGCTTGTCACCGGTGATGTAAGCTTCGGGCACACCGTTGGAGCGCATCACGCGCCACTTGTAGTGGTCGCCAAAGTAGCTGCCGTCAGGGTTGCGGCCGCCCAGCCACACCTGGGCGATGTTCTCAAAACGGCGGTTCTCGTAGATCTCACGGGGAGGGATGTGGCAATGGTAATCGCAGATGGGCATCTGCTCTGCGTAATCATGGTACAGGTGCTGGGCAGTGGGAGACTGGAGCACGAATTCCTTATCCATAAATGCTTTCATGGTGCGATAACTCCTTTTTCTCTAAACCTTCTAACTAAAATTGCGGTGCAGATCGTGTCTGCCCTACGGGCAGACCTTGCTCTTATTAGTATACCGAAAAACGTCCATGTATACAACTGAAAAAGTACCAAATTTTATGTCTTATGATTGTATATTCCGACAGAATTGCTCTCCGTGGGCTTTTTATGACAAAAATCCTGTGAAACCCTCTTGACTTATTTGTATACAACAGCATAAAATAGAGCCAGATAGCAGTTGGACGACCCGCGCCCTCTGCACAAAAGCAAAGCAGAACAACCCAGAAAAAGGAGATTCATCATGGAAACTTTGAATTACAAGGTCCTGGAGCAGTCCGGCTACAACGGCTACATCCTGAAGGATGCACCGGTCAAGGTCATGCAGTTCGGCGAGGGCAACTTCCTGCGGGCCTTCGTTGATTATTTCTTTGATATTGCCAACGAGAAGGCCGACTGGAACGGCAAGGTCAGCCTGGTGCAGCCCATTGGCAACTTCCCCCAGATGGCAGACTGGATCAATGCGCAGGAGGGTCTGTACACCCTGTACCTGCGCGGCAGCGAGAAGGGCCAGAAAGTGGACGCCAAGCGGGTGATCTCCTGCGTCAGCGACTGTGTGTGCCCCTACCTGGAGGGCAAGTGGGCCGATGTTCTGGCTCTGGCTGTCAGCCCCGAGCTGGAGATCATCGTCTCCAACACCACCGAGGCCGGCATTGCCTACACCCAGGGCGACAGCCAGTTTGACCAGGTGCCCCCCAACAGCTTCCCCGCAAAGCTGACCCGCGTGCTGTTTGAGCGCTACAAGGCGTTCAACGGTGCTGCGGACAAGGGCCTGGTGATCCTGTCCTGCGAGCTGATCGACAACAACGGCAAGGAGCTGCAGAAGTGCTGCAACAGCTACGCTGCTGATTGGGGCCTGGAGCAGGGCTTTATCGACTGGATGAACAACGCCAACACCTTCTGCTCCACCCTGGTGGACCGCATCGTTCCGGGCCGCATCCGCGATGCACAGGAGCTGGCCGCTCTGGAAGAGGCCAATGGCTACCACGACCAGGTGCTGGACGTGGGCGAAGTGTTCGGCGTGTGGGTCATCGAAGGCCCGGCCTGGCTGGAGGACAAGCTCCCGTTCAAGAAGGCCGGCGTCAACGTGATGGTCGTGCCGGACGTCACCCCCTACAAGAAGCGTAAGGTCCGCATCCTGAACGGCGCACACACCGGCTTTGTGCTGGGCGCTTACCTGGCAGGCTTCGACATCGTGCGGGACTGCATGCACAACGACACCATCCGCGGCTTTATGAACAAGATGCTGCACGAGGAGGTCATCCCCACCCTGCCCCTGGACAAGAAGGATCTGGAGGATTTCGCCAGCGCTGTGCAGGACCGCTTCAACAATCCCTTTATCAACCATGAGCTGATGAGCATCTCCCTGAACTCCACCTCCAAGTGGAAGGCCCGGAATATGCCCTCCTTCCTGAGCTACATTGAGGAGCAGAAGCAGCTGCCCGCCTGCCTGACCATGTCTCTGGCAGCTTACATTGCCTTCTACTCCAACGACATCCAGGAGCGTACTGCCGACGGCCTGATCTGCAAGCGCCCTGCCGGCAACACCTACAAGATCCAGGACGACGCTTGGGCACTGGATTTCTACTACGCTCACAAGGACGACACCGCCGCCCAGCTGGTGCACGCTGTGCTGACCAACACCCAGATGTGGGATCAGGATCTGACCGCCATCCCCGGTCTGGAAGCTGCTGTGCTGGCCGACCTGGAGCTGATCCGCACCCAGGGCGCTGAGGCTGCCTACAAGAGCTGCCTGTAAGCCGCCGTCCACTTACTGCGAACAAATAGGAGACGAATTATGCCGCAGGCTATTCATATCAGCCCCATCGACAATGTGGTGGTCGCACTGCACCCCATTGCCAAGGGCACCCTGGTGGAGGTAGACGGCCTGGCCGTCACCGCCCTGGAGGATATCCCCCAGGGGCACAAAATGGCAGTACGCCCCATCCATGCCGGGGAAAACGTCATCAAGTACGGCTTTGCCATCGGCCATGCCACTGCCGATGCCGCAGCAGGCAGCTGGATGCACACCCACAACGTAAAGACCAACCTGTCCGGTGAGGTGGAGTACAGCTACAACCCCGCCCCGGACCTGGCTCCCCTGCCCGCAGTGCAGCCGGAGACCTTTATGGGTTTCCGCCGCAAGGACGGCCGGGCCGCCATCCGCAACGAGATCTGGATCATCCCCACTGTGGGCTGCGTCAATGATATCGCCAAAAAGATGGTGCAGGACAACCAGGATCTGGTCTCCGGCAGCATCGAAGGTCTGTACACCTTCACCCATCCCTTTGGCTGCAGCCAGACCGGCCACGACCACGCCCAGACCCGCAAGCTGCTGGCTGCCCTGGTGCGCCACCCCAACGCCGCCGCGGTGCTGGTGCTTCATCTGGGCTGCGAGAACCTCCAGCATGACCAGTTCGTGGCCGAGCTGGGGGACTACGACTCCGACCGGGTCAAGTTCCTCACCTGCCAGGATGTGGAGGACGAGTTTGCCGCTGGCCGTCAGCTGCTGGAGCAGCTGGCTGCCTACGCCGGGCAGTTCCATCGGGAGGCCATCCCCGTATCGGAGCTGGTCGTGGGCATGAAGTGCGGCGGCTCGGACGGTCTGTCCGGCATCACCGCCAACCCCACCATCGGCCGCTTCTCGGATATGCTGGGCCAGCGGGGCGGTTCCACCGTGCTGACCGAGGTGCCGGAGATGTTCGGCGCAGAGGGCTTTTTGATGGACCGCTGCATCAGCCGGGAGGTCTTTGGCAAGGCCGAGCGGATGATCAACGGCTTCAAAGAGTATTTCATCAGCCACAACGAGGTCGTTTACGACAACCCCTCTCCGGGCAACAAACAGGGCGGCATCACCACCCTGGAGGACAAGAGCTGCGGCTGCGTGCAGAAGGGCGGCACCGCCCCCATCATGGACGTGATCGGCTACGGCGACCCGGTGGTCACCAAGGGCCTGAATATGCTCTACGGCCCCGGCAATGACCTGGTCTCTGCCACGGCTATGACCGCTGCCGGCGCACATATGATCCTGTTCTCCACCGGACGGGGCACCCCCTTCTCGGCGCCTGCCCCCACCCTGAAGATCTCCACCAACACCCCGCTGGCTGCCAAAAAGGCCAGCTGGATCGACTTCAACACCGGTGTGGTGGCCGATGGAGAAAAGAGCATCGACGAGGCCGCCAAAGACCTGCTGGATCTGGTGATCCGTGTGGCCAGCGGCCAGCAGACCAAGGCGGAGGAACATGGCTTCCGGGAGATCTCCATCTTCAAGGATGGCGTTGTGCTCTGAGCAAGTTGTGCTATAATAGAATCAAGCAAGCTGGCTGATCCAAGGGCTGCTGCGCGTCGTTCCGGCTGTGCGGCGGCCCTTTTCCAGCTTTTTCGCGGGAGGTTCCCGCTTTTTTGAAAAAGCGGGGCAAAAAGCTTTTTACACGACCTGTGGTTTCCCCCAGACCGGGAAGCGCAAAGGAGGCATTTCTCATGAGTATAAATTTCGCCATGATCATGGTCCCGCTGCTTTACATTGCTATCCTAGCCGCTGTTGTCATCCTGTTCGTACGGCTCATCAAGTACCTGATCCGCTACGGCATCGACTACTATTTCCAGAAGCTGGAGCAGTACCGCACCCAGCATCCTCAGCTTTGATCCCTGCCCCAACGGGGCTGCAGATACAAGGAGGTAACACACATGAATCAGATCACTACCCAGTACATCACCGAGAACGGCGCCTGCTACGAGCAGTACGTCCTCACCGACCCTGCTGCCAAGACCTCGCTGACCATCACCCCGGAGCGGGGCGGCATGATCACCGGTTTTACCCTGGACGGCGAGGAGTACATCTGGACCCGCCGCCCCAACTTCTCTGAGTGCAACCGTCCCCGCTTCGGCGTGCCGGTGCTGTTCCCCAGCTGCGGCAACCCGGACGGCGGCGTGCATCTGTTTGGCGGCAAGGCCTACCCCATGGAGACTCACGGCTTTGCAGACCTGTGTGCCTGGGAGGTGGAGAGCGTTGGTCCCGATGGCGTGACCCTGGCGCTGGAATCCACCCCGCTGACCAAATTCCTCTACCCGTTTGACTTCACCCTGCTGGTGAACTATAACCTGGAGGGCAACAAGGCCACCATCAGCATGACCGTCATCAATGAGGGCAGCGAGCCCATGCCCTTCAGCTTTGGCTATCACCCCTACTTCACCGCCTCCAAGCTGGAGAATGTGGAGTTTGACATCCACTGCGCTACCTGCTCCGAGAACGCAAAGGGTGACCAGCCCGCCGCCCCGGAAAAGATCACCCTGACCCGCACCGAGGGCGCTGACAACTCCCTCCGCCTGCTCACTGGTGTGGAGTTCCCCATGGTGCTCACCGACAAGGGCAATGGCCACAAGGTGACGGTGGATGCCGACGAGTGCTTTGAAAACGGTGTGCTCTGGCAGCAGGATGCCGAGAGCTTCGTCTGCATGGAGCCTTGGAACGGCTGGGCCAACAGCGTCAATGAGGAAGGCCGCCACGAGATCCTGGAGCCGGACGAGGCCATGACCAGCGAGTGGAGCATCACCATCGAGAAGGTCTGACCAGCAATTTCCCCTCCCCTTTGATTTCCGGCGTAGATGCTGGTATTTTCAACGCCCCCTGTATGGGCCCCGTAAGGGATCTGTACAGGGGGCGTTGTTTCGGATCCAGCATTTTCAACACGGTTCCGCGCATGCAGCGCCGCTGCTCCGCAAAAAGAGCCCCTGCTTTTTCACAGCAGAGGCTCTTTTTGTGGAAAACCGTTTGGGTCAGACGAGGAGCCAGACCAGCAGTGCCAGCCCCGCTCCCCACAGCAGCAAAATGGGCAGGGCAAAGTACCGTTTCTTTCCCAGGCCCTTATCCAAGCACTGCGCAGCACGCTGGCGGCTGCGCACAAGCACATCGTCCAGATACCCCAGCACTGGGATAAAATCCGGCACAAGATCAATGGGAGAAAGCGCATAGGCTGCCGTGATGCCCGCCATTCGTTTTGCAGACCAAGGCGTGTCCCGGTCTTGCAGTGCCATAAACACCGCCGGGATCTCCGCAGTCACCTGCTTCGCTCCCTGCTTCAGATCCATCGCCCTTATTTCCCTTTCCGCCTTAGTTCTCCGCCAGGTTGCCAGTATAGAGCTGGTAGTACCGGCCCTTCTTGGCGATCAGCTCATCATGGCTGCCCCGCTCAATGATACGGCCCTGTTCCAGCACCACGATGCAATCCGCATTGCGGACGGTGGACAGGCGGTGAGCGATAACAAAGGAGGTGCGGCCATACATCAGGCCATCCATGCCCCGCTGCACCAGTGCCTCGGTGCGGGTATCAATGGAGGAGGTAGCCTCGTCCAGGATCAGCACCGGGGGATCTGCCACAGCTGCCCGTGCAATAGCCAGCAGCTGGCGCTGTCCCTGCGAGAGGCTGGCGCCATCTCCGGTAAGCATGGTATTATAGCCATCCGGCAAACGGCGGATAAAGCCGTCTGCATTGGCCAGACGGGCAGCGGCAATGCACTCCTCATCCGTAGCATCCAGCCGGCCGTAGCGGATGTTCTCCAGCACGGTCCCGGTGAACAGATGGGTGTCCTGCAGCACGATGCCCAGGCTGCGGCGCAGATCGTCCTTTTTGATCTTGTTGATGTTGATGCCGTCATAACGGATCTTGCCGTCCGCGATATCATAAAAACGGTTGATCAGGTTGGTAATGGTGGTCTTGCCTGCACCGGTGGAGCCTACAAAGGCGATCTTCTGTCCGGGGCGGCCATACAGATTGATATCGTGCAGAACGGTCTTTTCCGGCACATAGCCAAAGTCCACATCCGTAAAGGTGATGTTCCCCTCCACCTTCTGATAGGTGGTGGTCCCATCGTGATGGGGGTGCTTCCAGGCCCAGAGGTTGGTGCGCTCCTCGGTCTCCACCAGCTGCTCGTCCGGGCCATACTTGGCGTTTACCAGGGTCACATATCCCTCATCGGTCTCCGGGGTCTCATCCATCATCTTAAAGATACGCTCTGCACCTGCAAGAGCCATAATGATGCTGTTGGCCTGCATGGACACCTGGCTGATGGGCATATTGAAGCCCTTGTTCAGGGAGAGGAAGGCCATTACAGTGCCCAGGGTCATCCCGCCCAGGTTGCCCACAGCCATAGCCGCACCCACCAAAGCGCAGACGGCATAGCTGATATTTCCCAGCTGTGCATTGACCGGCATCATGATGTTGGAGTAGCGGTTGGCCTGCTCTGCACTCTGCTTCAGCTGATCATTCAGCTTGCGGAAGCCTTCCAGGGTCTTCTGCTCATGGGTAAAGACCTTGACCACCTTCTGGCCTTCCATCATTTCCTCGATGTAGCCGTTGACAGCGCCCAGGTCCTTCTGCTGCTGCAGGAAGAACTTTCCGCTCATGGAAGCGATCTTCTTGGAGCAGAACAGCATCAAGGCCACCATCAGCAGCGTGACAGCCGTCAGGGGCAGGCTGAGCATACACATACTGGTCAGCACCGAAACGATGGTGATCACGCTGGACACCAGCTGCGGGATGCTCTGGCTCAGCATCTGGCGCAGGGTGTCCACGTCGTTGGTATACACCGACATGATATCCCCGTGGGGATGGGTGTCAAAATAACGGATCGGCAGGCTCTCCATGTGGGTGAACAGCTGCACCCGCAGGTTGCGCAGGGTGCCCTGCGTTACATTGACCATGATGCGGGCATTGAGCCAAGCGGCCAACACGCCCACGGCATAGATGCAGCCCACCCGCAGCAATGCCCCTGCCAGCGGCCCGAAATCCGGGTTCTGCTGCTGGGTCATGGGCAGGATATAATCATCCACCAGGGTCTGCAGGAACAAACTGGCCTGCACATTGGCCAGCGCACTGACCACGATGCACACCAACACCAGGATGCAGTGGGGCAGATAATGGCGGAACACCTCCGACATGATCCGCTTCAGCAGCTTGCCCGGATCTTTTACCTTGGGACGGGGACGGCCTGCCGCACCATGTGCGCCGGGGCCGTGCATGACTCTTGCCTGTGCCATTATGCCTCACCTCCCTGCTTATCAAAATCTCCGCCGCCCTGGGTCTGGCTGCTGTAGACCTCCTGATAGATCTTGTTGTTCGTCAGCAGCTCCTCGTGGGTGCCCAGGCCATCAATGCGCCCATCCTCCAGCACCAGGATGCGGTCTGCATCCTGCACCGAGGAGATGCGCTGTGCAATAATGATCTTGGTGGTTCCGGGCAGTTCCTCCCGGAAAGCCTTGCGGATCTTGGCATCCGTAGCGGTATCCACCGCACTGGTGGAGTCATCCAGGATCAGCACCTTGGGTTTGCGCAGCAGCGCCCGTGCAATGGTCAGACGCTGTTTCTGGCCGCCGGAGACGTTGGTGCCGCCCTGCTCGATCCAGGTATTGTATTTATCCGGGAAGCGCTGGATGAACTCATCCGCGCAAGCCAGCTGGGCTGCCCGGATGCACTCCGCCTCGGTAGCATCCTCCTTGCCCCAGCGCAGGTTATCCAGGATGGTGCCGGAGAACAGCACGTTCTTCTGCAGCACCATGGACACCTCCTGGCGCAGCACATCAAAGTCATAGTCCCGCACATCTACGCCGCCTACCCGGACGCAGCCGCTGGCCACATCATACAGGCGAGGGATCAGCTGCACCAGGCTGGACTTTGCGCTGCCGGTACCGCCGATGATGCCCAGGGTCTCGCCCGGTTCCAGCTTAAAGGAGATATCGCTGAGCACCGGCTGGCCGGAACCATGGCGGTACTGGAAGCTGACATTCTCAAACTCCACGCTGCCATCCTTGACCTGCTTGACCGGAGCCTTGGGCGCAGGCAGATCGGTGGTTTCGTCCAGCACCTCCACGATACGCTTGGCAGAGGCGGCCGCCATGGTCAGCATTACAAAGGCCATGGACAGCATCATCAGTGCCATAAGGATGTTCATGATGTAGCCGAACAGAGCGTTCAGCTGACCGGTGGTGATGGCGCCTTTCAGCACATAATTTGCGCCGAACCAGCTCAGTGCCAGGTTGCAGCCATAGATGGAGATGAGCATGGCGGGGCCATTGAAGCTCAGGCGGCTCTCAGCATTGACAAACTGCTGATACAGACCCTCGCAGGCTTTGCGGTACTTCTCGTTCTCAAAGCCCTCCCGCACAAAGCTCTTGACCACCCGGATCGCGGAGACGTTCTCCTGCACCGAGGCGTTGAGGTTATCGTAGCTTTTGAACACCCGGTCAAAGATCTTGAAGGTGGGCACCATGATGCAGGCCAGCACAGCAAGCAGGAACACCATGGCCACCACAAAGACCAGCGCCAGCGGTCCGCCGATGCTGACCGACATGATCAGCGCAAAGATCAGATGCACCGGGGCGCGCACACACATCCGCTCGATCATCTGAAATGCATTTTGCAGGTTGGTCACATCGGTGGTCATGCGGGTAACAAGACCCGCTGTGGAGAACTTGTCGATGTTTGCAAAGGAATAATGCTGGATGCGGTCATACATTGCATCCCGCAGGTTGCCTGCAAAGCCGGTGGATGCCGTGGCCGCCGTGCGCCCAGCCATCACACCCAGCGCCAGCGCAGCCAGCGCCACAGCAAAGGTCAAAAGACCATAGCGGACAATGGCGTTCATGTCCCCCTTAGAGATACCCTGGTCGATGATAAAAGCCATCAGGGTCGGGAGCATGACGTCCATGATCGCCTCCAGGGCCGAAAGCACCGGTGTAACGATCGCTGCACGCTTGTACTGACCCAGATGCGACAGGAGTTTTCGGATCATGGGGAGTTCCTCCTTACTTCTTGTAGTGTGGTCCAGTCCGGACCCAATTTGTTTGTTACAGAACAATTCTATACAAAACAATTTATTTGTCAATGGTCTTTTTTCAAACTTTCAAAATTATTCACATTTACCAAAGGTATCGTCAGTTTTTTGTCATTTTCGCCCGCCGCAAAAGAAAAAAGTCTCCCACGCCCTTCAGCATAAAAGCGTGGGAGACCGTGTTTTTCATGTTGCAGGTCTGTCCTGGGCAAAATTTGACCGGATGGGTGCTTCTCATCCTTTTACGGCGGCAGCAAAACCGATGCCGCACCCCAGATTTTACTGCAGACCCTCCTGCAACTTATTCAGCAAACGCAGCATCTCGGCGTTTTCTTCCTCCGTGAGCAGAGCCGAAACAAACGCATCGGTCTGACGCAGCGCCTGCATCGTTTTTTCATGCACCTGTGCCCCCGCCTCGGTCAGCACAAGCTGTTTCAGTCTGGCATCCTGCGGCACACTGAGCCGCTGGATATACCCTTTTCGCTCCATCAGCTGCAAAATATTGGTCACGGTAGAACGAGTGATAGAGAAATCCCGCTCAATATCCCGCTGAAACACCGGCTCCGCCCGGCGGTGATAGAGGTACGCCATGATCCATCCATGCATGGGGGTGACCTCCTCCACCTCATTCTCCCGGCTGAACTGGTTGATCTTGCGGGCGATCAGGTTATTGACCCGCCGCAGCTGTGCAGGAATGACCTGCGGCGCCTCCCAAGGCGGGTTGCAGCCCTTACAGCTTTTTTTGGATTTCTCTTTCATCTTGCTTTTCCCCCATTTGTTTTGCAGGCCAACTGTTCAAACCGTCGACTGTTTGATATGATACCATCATAGCAGGACAAGCCGGGCTTGTCAAGAGAGGGTATGGGGGCAGGCTCTTTTTGACCGTTGACCGATGAGGACGAGAGTTTCCCTCGGGGGAGTTGGCATTTCGCAAAGCGAAATGACGGAAGGGGTTCGTCCCGGAAGCGCCTCTTTCTACATCACAACTTTGACAAAACATAAAGTTGCTGCGGGAATGTTCTCTTTTGCGCGCCAAAAGAGAACCAGAAAAGCGCCCGCTACTTTCGATGCGCGGGAGGCACGACCAGGGTTCCACCCTGGACCCCAAAGTGGAGGTCGCCGGGACAAAATCGGGCGGTGTGCCTACGGCACAGACGCTTTTTCCGATTTTGCCCCGACTCCGATTGGGAAAAATGCTTACCGAAAGCAGCTGCAAGGCGGGGAGAAACCCTCTCCGTCACGGCTTCGCCGTGCCACCTCTCCCGAAAGGGAGAG
>OKTF01000709.1_pt1 | contig 21158 bp, 16 predicted proteins | sample 1606461 | NCBI WGS metagenome assembly OKTF01 (sample SAMEA3879599, study PRJEB24766) | human gut metagenome | biome: human-associated habitat; feature: feces | place: USA | collected 1985/1987 | reverse complement strand
ATAAGAGGGATCATGGAATGGCTTATATTTTTTGTCGATGATTGGTTTACTTGCAAATGGAAGAATGATGCAACTGTCTTTATCCATTTGTGCAACTTCATTTGCATCCATAAGCGAACGCTGCAGGCGATCGTAGCTTGTGCTGCTGCTTCCGTTTTGACCGTATGAAACACTACCGGATGCCTTTTCGATTGTGGCAGCACCCAACATTTTACTGATAGTTTCCTGGGTGTCATACGCACCACGGCCGGAACCAAGAAATAAAAATACAGCACAGGAATCCATGAATACTTTCCATCCGTCACCCTTGTACATGGTTTGCAGCTGACTAATTGATTGCAGGAACAGCATGACAGCAATGTTACGAGATCGAAGGGTTGTGATTAAATGTTCAAAACCTTCCGGCCGTAACCCGTTGCCAAACTCGTCCATCCAACACTCAACACGAATAGGAAGAACACCATGGTAATTCTGATCTGCTTCTACCAAAAGTTCATCGAACAGCTGTTGATAAAGCATATTTCCCACAAAATTGTAGCTGCTATCGTTTTCTTTTAGGACTAGAAATAATGCTACTTTACTTTTTCCATCCCTGTGCCAACCGGTTCCAAGTTCCCATAAGTTCATATCATTATTGGAATCGTACATATTTCAGTATAAAAAGTTCACTGTATTATTCTTCTACTTCTTTTCCATCTATATATAGTTGAAATTTATCAGGATGATTGACAACATCATAGTCCTTTCCATATTCTACAGTTCTGTATTCGGCTGTCATTACCGATTCCCCATCTTCAATATCCTCTTTCCATAAATAGATGTTCATATCAAGACTCGTCGCATATCCCCTGTCTGTGGAGAATTTTGTCGAATGAAAAGAATCATCCTTGTACATCTGCAAAAGCTCTCTTGCAAACGCTTCTCTATCCTCAATATTTTCCCGGTTAGCGATTACGGTTAGATTTTCATCCCGATTTACGGAAAATGTTCCTACCACATCCGGTTCACCTTCCTTATGACTTGATTCGGGTTTCCCATAAATACTTCCTGCAGCAATTATCAAGATGACTGCCCCTGAGATCACTGCAATTATCTTTTTCTTCATATTTTTATTTTCCTTTTAGTTTTTTTTACTGCGTAATTGATTACTTCTTCCGGTGTAGGTCTTTCTCCTTTAAGTGTCATTTTCTTCCATTCTTCCTGCACGGCCGGATCAGGATTATCAAATCCTGTATCTATGGCTATCTGCATTTCTCTGCGTACTTCTTCTGGTGTCGTATTGTACTTTTCTGCAATCTTCTCATAAATATTTTTTTCTCTCATTTACCCGCCCTCCAGTTTCAAAGAATTATTTATAGTTCTTTAGAACTACTATATCATGATTATCACTATGAAAAAAGATTTTTTCACAAACGAATCCATAAAAAAGAATAAAAAAAAGAAGAGCTTAATGCCCTTCGATTTCAATGCCTATTTCATTAGTCTACCAAAGCTCTGACCGCATTTAAAATTCTTTTCTGCTCGTCCTTTGGCAATTTTTCTATCATATCAGATAATTCATTAGTAACACCTGTGACAGAATGTGTCACAACATCTATCAGTAGCGCATCAGCCGATACATCAAGTGCATTGGCAATTGCTACAAAGGTATCCAACTTTGTTACTTTCAGTCCTCTTTCTATCACACTGACATGTGTTGTACTTAAATTTACCAGCGCCGCCAGTTCTTCCTGTGTAAGATTTTTTGCTTCTCTTGCTGCTTTAATTCGCTGACCAACCGCTTTTAAATCCATCATAGCACCTCCTTCAGAACGATAATTCGGTCTAAAATTAGTATACTGATGGATAATTGAAAGATACAGAATCCGCAAATCAAGTTGTAGTTCTATAGAACTAATTTTCATTTTTTATACATGCAACACACAAAAAAGCCACCAGAAGAATTAGTATCCTCTGGTAGCTCCATTAAAATTTATCATTTGTTAATGTGCAACACTCATGCTCTCATCAATCCATTTCTGCACCATTTGAACACTCACATTAAGATAGTGGGCTATTTTATCAACTTTCATTCCATCCGCAGCCATGGATAATGCTGAGGCTTTTGCTTTTTTCAGCTCACCACTTTCAATACCTTCACTATAAATCTGTTCCATCTCACGGCACATGAATTCCACCCCTTTCTGTGTTTCCTTCAATTCGTATACTCTGTCAGCAAGTATCTTACTGTGCATATCTTCTGCATTCTTACAGTGAAGATCATGCATCAGTCTGCCTAATTCTGTATCCTCTTGTTTCTTAGAATTTACATAGATAATATGAGCTTCATCCTTAAAATTCTCACTGACTTCTTCGATTTTCCTGTCTATATGATAAATCGGAAGTCCGTATCCAAGTGCATCGTCTCTGGTGATAAAAATCACGTAGCTTTCCGGAAGGTCATCAAAATCCTGTCCTGGATTTAATGTGTTCATATCCATCAGACCACTATGATACCTTGCTCTTTTGGGAGATGCCCCTTCGTTGTCCTGTTGGATTTCTACATCCATCTGCTTGCCTTCAGAATCTCTGGCAACACAGTCCAGAATAGCTGAACGCCCCTGCAAATTCTTATAGTCTTTCTGCAGAACTTGATCAATCACTTTCAGATCCTTTTTATTCATAATTACCTGCAGAACATATTCTGTACATTCCCGTTTCTTGAATACATTCCGCATAAACACATCGCTCATGATGGTAAGGTCTTTTAAGATACCCTTGTATCTTTCGTAACGTGTTTCCAATTCTTCTGTTTTCACGATTTCTTCTTTCGCCACGTCCATTCTCGCCTCCATTCTTTGCTATGTCAGGATAGGTTCCTAAATGTCTCCTATCCCAATTTCATCTTAACATCAAAATCAGCTTTTCACAAGCCACTATTTTATCCTACACCACTTGAAAACAATAATTTCCAATCAGTTTCATCCAACTATTATATTTATTCTTTTCACACACCTTTCGGCAAATTTCATTTTCCATCAATACACAGAACATCTTATCATAATCAAATGCCCAAACAGCACCATTCACATGGTTTTCCACTGCTTTCTGATCTATGCTTTTCAAGCGTGTGACCATTTTCTCAATTTCTCCATTTCCCAAGTTACCGATATTTTTGCAGATAAACCGAAAGAAATTCAACGTTGCATATTCGTCATGCCAATGGAACTCTTCTGGATTGTTTTTAATTTTACTGACTCGCTGCTGTTCTTTGATTATCTGAGCAGCTACACCTTTCATCGAATCTTCGTATCTCATATTATTCACCTACTCTTCCTCAACGCCCAGTGACGGTTTAAATCTTTTATCCTTTGCCTGCGGTACCACGATCTCATAAAAATAAAATCCTAAATACCCAAGTGCCTGCTTCTTCATTTTATAAAAAGAAGTCCTGCCTATTCCCAACTCCTGTTGTACTTCCACATCTGTCTTATTATAATGACTGCAAAAACAGGAATGAAGGATTTCACTGAGCATCACACCATTCGGTGCATAGAACTTCACCAAAGTCATTCCCCGATAGATCATGTCCGACAATCCATAAATAATCATCAGATTATTCATCTCCCGGTGCATCTTTGGCACATTCAGCTGGTTGTTATAAATGCTCAGATAACTCAATACATATGCCATATCTTCATTGATTTTCTCCTGGCATTCCATATCCAGTTCTTCTAACACAATCTGATTTTCCAAAATCAATTTCTGATAGCTTGTCATCAATTCTTTAATGTCAGTATAATGTCTTTCGATTGTAACTTCCAGATAATCCTGTGCATGACTTGCCATCTGGAAGGTAATTTCTTTCATTGATTTAATTGCATAATCTCTGTCTGTCATCAGTTTCAAAATCTCCTTATCATCATCACACTAACTGGCGGTCTTTCAGACCAGTTCGCTTTCCCCATGATTTTGATGGGAAGCAATTACTTACTACAACTTGCAGAAGCGGATATCCAAAAGGCATTGTGGGAGCTGCCTTTGCTGACCGGAATCCCTCTTCTTATGTAAAACCTGCAGGAATATAAAGGGAAAGTGACTATCCCTGCCGGTTAATAATCCAAATAATATCGTCTATACCAATCTCTCCTTATGCTGTTTTTCTCTCCATAAACCATTTATCCACTTCGTAAAACAAGTGGCTTTCCTGCCCCTGTATCATACAGGTGTACATCATTCCTACACCGCCTGCCTTTCTGCTGGCGCATCGCTCGATTTTCAAAATTCTGTCAATGCTATACTTTCTTCCATCCTCCCATGTAAAAAATATGGGAACCAGCTGTCCGTCTTTACGAAACTCTGCTACTACATCTACATATACTTTGTTCATGCCGACACCTCACTATAAAATCTCAATTGCTCTTGGCGATGCCGGGATTCTGCGGATATATCCATTTAACTCCAACTGCTTGATTCTGGAAAATGCTGATGATGTTGATTTCACCCCGATCAATTTTCCAAATTCCCGTACTGTCGGCGGATATCCATGCTCCTTCGTATAATCCAAAATACACTGATAACTTTCTTTCTGTTTTCTGGTTAATGCTTTTTTCAAATCTATCCCTCCAATTACCCATTCCCCTTATATTGTCTCCTCGCATATGCTTCGACAACTCTTGTTAGAAATTTTGTTGATTTAGTTCGCTCTACCAATTTTATCGACAAATTAAAATTATCGGTTTCCTCACATAATTTCTCGTAATAGCATAAATCTTCCGGTCTTATCCAATCTGAACTTATCAAATTTGACATATCTTCAATTTTAGTACTCAAACATTTCATCAAACAGTAGTCAATATCTCCCCGAGAGCAACTATCTGAACAACTAAAATGTCCCTGCACTGTCCCATGCATAATACTGTATGGACACATATGTAAGCATAAATTATTCGCAATCAAACGTAACGTCACATTTTTCCCTTTTGTATATAACAACATTTTTTTTAATAATTTAAAATCTCGATTTACATGATGTGCTAGGGTTATCTCATCTGCACCTAATTCAATCCATCTTTTAATATGGTTCAAATCGAATGCATACGCATATAAACCAACTGTAACTTTGAAACGTGGAAATTGTGTTTTTATCAGTTCGCATAAATAGGGCGATGTTATTGTGATAGCATCAACACCTATTTTATCCAATTCTTTTAATAACTCAATTATCTTGAAATGGCTATCAGCCTCAAGTTCCTTATTTTCCATGCACATCGCATTAATCAAATAGTTAAATTCCAACTTATTTTTATGGCACAGTTCAATATAATCTCTTAATTCCTCCATAGTAATATCGGGCAAAAAGGCTGAAGAACGTCCGCCACCCAAAAAATCTGTCTTTAGTTTTCCAAATACTGAGGAAAATTGATTATTTTTATTATTCTCTGCAATCACATTTATCAAGTTTTTGTCAAAATTTGTACCCACATCAAATGTTAAATGCTTCATAGTTGGTCTCCTTTTTTATTCATCATTATTAAAATTAGTGCAATATCTAATATCTACTGGATGGGGAAATGAACTGCTTCACTTCCCCATAACCATTAGTCAAAAAAACCTACCTGTTTTCCATAATCTAAAAGATTATCTATGATTTCCTGATCAGGTTCTTTCCATGCAAAACCCATTTTTTCGAGAAGAATTTTAGTCTTATCCTTTACAAATCTAAACATGGTTGGCATATGCCACGGTAGAAAATCAATATATGCAATAAGATTATTTATCTCTTGCATTTTTGAGTTATCCGTTCCTTCTTCATATATCGGTAAAAAATAATCCCACATATCTTCATAAGGTCGTAAAACAACATTTTCCCCATATTTTTGTATCATTTTTCCCATATGTGTAAATGATAAAAGTTCCGTGTTCTCAATATGATAAGTTTCATTATTTAGGTTTTTTCTAGTTGCCAGTAAATAAATAGCTCTAGCTGCACTGTCCACATATGTCAAATCAACCGTTTTTTGTTCAGATAACGGAAGAATTCCTAAGCGTAAAAAGCTTCTCGTTAAAATGTAAAATGCATTCTGTTCTATATTTTTTTGGAATTTTCCTCCTTTCAACTCACAAGAAATATTTCCCATTCTAAAAATATTAATATTGTAGCCTTCATCTCTCGCTGCACGCATTAAAGTTTCAGCCTCATACTTTGTTTTTGCATAATTATTATCAATTACCTGTCCAACATTGAATTCGCTCTCTGAAAACAGCACATCCTTTTTATCTGGCACAGAACCAAATCCTACATGCTTGGTTGAGATATGAAAAATCTTTATATTTTTCTTTTTCTCCGCAAATTTTAGGATATTACTACAGGTTAATACATTACTTTTATACATTACTTCGTATAGTCCCAAATGTGATACAATTGCTGCACAGTTAAAAATGCAATCTACTTTTGAACGTAAAATTTCATATGTTTCTTCCTCCAATCCGAATTTTGGGATAGATGCATCACCAACTACAACATGTATTCTTTGTTCCCATGCAGGATTATACTTATCGAAGAACTCCAAAGTCTCTCTTAAACGTTTACCTGCACTTTCTTTACTTTGTCCACGTATTATTGCATAAATCTCCACATCTGTATTTGATAAAAACTCATATAAGATATGAGAGCCTAAAAATCCTGTCGCTCCAATAAAAAGCATCGTTCTATATTCTTCCTCGGTTTCAAGTTCAATCTCATTATAGTCTTTATCAATTTTTTCTAAATAATTTCGATAAGACTCAAGATACTCTGTAGTTGGATATTGTAAAACATGCTCCATTTCCTTAAACTGATTTTTTAAAAAATCGAAATATATCTGAGGTTCTTTTTTTCGTAACATTTTACTCAGAGAAGCAATATTCCTATATAAGTACAATTCTTTTATACTTATTTGATATTTCTGTGTTAGTTTTGAAAATACTTTCATTGCAGAAAGAGAATCCCCGCCCATCTCATAAAAGTCATCATATATACCAATATCAGATAAATTAAGAACTTCTTTCCATATTTTAAGTACTTCTTTTTCTTTTACAGTTCTAGGATCTATGCATTTTCCTATTTGCTTGGTTTTAAATTCAGGTTTTGGCAGTTTATTCCTGTCTACCTTTTCATTAGCCGTAAGGGGAATTCCTCCAATTTGTTCAAAGCATTTTGGAATCATATAATCCGGCAATTTACTCCGAAGCATATCTTGCAATTCTTTAGAATCTATATTGTTTTCAGATACAAAGTACCCACATAAATATTTCTTTCCGAGATCATCCTCCCAATCAACTACTACACAATTTTTAACTTTCGGGTGTTTAAGTAATTGATTTTCAATTTCACCTATTTCAATTCTGTGCCCTCTAATTTTAATCTGAGAATCTTTTCTTCCTTGAAAAATGATAATTCCACTTTTTAATAAAACACCATAATCACCCGTTCTATAAATTCTTCCATATTTCGGATGTACAATAAATGCTTTATTCGTTTTCTCCTGATCTTTAAAATATCCTTGTGCTACCCCCTTTCCTCCAATATATAATTCTCCCGATACTCCTACCGGGCACTCCCTACCTTCATAGTTCAGAACATAATAAGTCTGGTTTGCCAATGGTTTACCATATGGAATACTTTTCCATTCTGGATCCACGTAATCCACTGGGTAGTAGATAGACCAAATTGATCCTTCCGTTGCTCCGCCAAGACTAACCACTCTGGCATTTTCACATACCTTTTTTATAGCATTTGGCATATTTACTGGAATCCAATCACCACTTAAAAGAACCGTATTTATCGTTGGAAACAGCCTCTCATTTCCAATGCCATTAAGGAACATTTCCATAATGGCTGGGACAGAATTCCAAACTGTGATTCCTTCTTTCTCCACTATTCTTTCCAAATATGAAATATCATGGATATCTTCAATTTCAACTAACTTTGCTCCCGTTGATAAACTTCCGAATATATCATATACCGAAAGATCAAAGCACATTGATGATAAACCAATTATCTTGTCTGTGTTATCAATGCTAAATTTTTGATTAATGTCTAGCACTGTATTCATTACAGCACTCTGCGTAATTACAACTCCTTTAGGAACACCTGTACTTCCCGATGTATAAATCAAATAAGCAATGTCCTCCGGATGATATGTAATATCTAATGCTGTATCAGAATACTGATTAATATTATAAGTTTCATAAAATTCAGGCTCTAATAAATACGCGCTTCCACTATTTGACAAAATATACTCTTGGCGTTCTTTAGGATAAGTAGGGTCTATAGCTACATAAGCTGCCCCAGCCTTTAGAATACCAACTATGTTCATAATAGTTTCTTTTTTTCTTTTGCCCATAACACCAATAATATCACCTGATTTTACACCACTACTTATTAAATAATGTGCTATCTGATTTGACTTTTTATCTAATTCTACACATGTCATTTCACCTTCTATATCTGATACAATTACATGTTCTGGATATTTTGAAGCTACTTTTTTAAATTCTCTCTGTATTGTTGTCTCCTCAATATCGCATTGTGTGTCGTTATATTTTTGTATAATAGCTTCATCGTCTTTCGCAGGTCGTAACAGCTCACTGTACGGCTTGTCATGATAGTTACTGTTTTGTCCTACCATTACATTTTTGCCTGAATCTTTGTATATACATGAAATTCATGTGCTCGCACAAAAGTCTTTCCATCCGGAAGGCTCAAACCAAGTTGTGCCGCATACTGTATAGCATCCATCGAAGCTTTTTGTCCTTTTGGAAGTGCACGTATATAACCGGATCGGTTTCTAACCTCTTCCTGATACTCTTTTTTTGAATACTTACATAGAGTGGCCGTACTAGATGAAGAGCTTTTCCCTTTGGATTTATATGTATATTTTACCAATGGCTGGTGTGGAAAATAAAACTCCGTTTCAAGATGATCCGCCTGTTTGATGGCAAAATTTTTCTTTCGGTCAATTTCATAATCACATGTTAAAATCATATAGTTCTCCAATGTAAAGTTTTCTAATGCCTCATGCCATTCGTGCCGGTTTGTATGCTCGTATATACTATAAAATGTCTGACTTTTGGTTTGATAATATCCGGAAAGCTCACCATTTCCTTTTGTTATTACCCTGTATAATAAAATCATTTCATCATTATAGACTATTTCTATAAAAATGATTTTCCGAATAAACCCTGCATTGATAAAATCTGCTGTTATGCCTGTGACTGGAAGCATATACTTACGTTTTAAAAGTTTCTCTTTGTAAAAGGATGTTCTTTTCCATTGTCTCGGGAATTCCGGCATATAATGTTGGTACTCTTTCTGTATTACAATCTCTTTTGTCCTTTCATTGATATAAGGAACTAAAGCAAAATTATTGTTATCATAAACTTTAACCGTACTCTCTAGCCTCTCAACATCAGCTACTGAACGCACCTCATATCCATAGGGTTTATAAAGCTTGTACAAAAATTCTTCTGTCAGTGGTTTTCTACCATATAAAATATCTTTATGATGTTTTTCAAGATCGTAAATTGCCATATCACTATATGGATGTAAATTTTTTTGAAAAATCAGTTCCCCGTTTGCAGCAATTCCTATCACACTATCCTCTATATGGTTTCGTGAAAAATAACATCCCTGTTGCATTAAAAGGCTTAAATAAGCATCAAAAATCTCTTTGTGCCCTTGAGCAATTTTTACCCTCCTTTGCTGTTCAAGTAATTTACAAAAATCATAAAATCCTCGATACAAATGATTTTCTTCTAAGTACTGACAGTTACTGATAAAGAACCCATGCAAATTGGCCACGAATTTTTCCGGATTTATGGCAGCTTCTTCCATCTGCATCTCATAGGTTCTTAAAAATTGCCGCATTTCTTTATCATCACATCGGAAGTATAATGCAAGCGTAAAATTTTCAAAATTCATTTTTTTCACTTTTGAAACAACCATACATGCAATATTAATGGTACGTTTTCGCAATAACCACAGAGATGCTGTTTCGCTCCCACGTTTTCCATATTTTTTCTGATATTCCATCAATAATGGAAATTCTCCCATAATTTTTGACATAAATCTGATCCTCCTCTTTCATAATAAATTCCATACAAAAAAGCCGGCTCACTATGAACCAGCTTTTTGTATGGAAACCTTATATCATTATTATTCGAACTTAAATTTAGAAATTCCATAGATAGGAATTGTATAAATGTTTTCTTTAATTCCTCCATGCGTATTTCCTTTAGTGAACAAAATATAATCTGCCTTTTGTTTCTCTAAAAGAACCTGCACTGTTTTACTGTTTTTCCTTCCTGCCTTTACCTCAATAGCATAGGTTTTGCCTGCCTTTAATGTTTTTACATAGAAATCAATTTCGCCATTTCCAATTGTCCCAAATGCAGGCATTTCCAGAGCTATTTCACTGGGATGGCTAATCCGCCTCTTTAAATCAAGATACACAAAATTTTCACTAAGAATACCATCTATATCCCCTGGATCACATCCTATATGCTGCAAATAATAATGAGCCAAGCCCACATCCATAAAGTAACATCTAGCCTTTGCTTTGAAATCTAAAATATTACATTCTACCAACTTCCCAGCAAATCCTATAATCCCTGAACTATAGAGCCAATCAATCGCACGATTTACAGATGCTTTAGAAATATTACTTGAATAATCTTTTACCACTATATTCTGTAATTCTTCACTAAAGCTGTCTTTTTCGAATCCTTTTTTTTCTTTTACAAGAATTCGTGCAATACTAGAGAACATATTCTCATAGATAGCATCATCCAAAATATCTTCAAAATAGCGCTTACTCTCATTTACAAATAACTTAATTATTTTTAACAATGCTGTACTGCTATCTTCAATAGATTTTGTTTCAAGATATTTCAAAACTACTGCGGGATACCCACCGATGGAAGTATAAATCTTATATAATTGCTCTAATTCCGAATATACATTCTCTTCGCTATTCCCATATAAGTCGAGTTTTAAATACAGTTCGTGTTCATCCATTGCCATTAAAAACTCCTCAAAATTCAGAGTTTGAATTTCAATGGAGTCTAAATCACCTGCAGAATACTTAAATTCTTTATTTAGGATTCTTCCCAAGTAACTTCCGGTGATAATGAAATCACTTTTTAAGTATCTTGTAAACTCTCTGACACGGTTATAAATATTTGCCGATTCCTGAATTTCATCAATGATGACAATTGTATCCTCTGTATCTTCAAAATTTTTATCATATCGTTTGATCAATTCATATACGGGATTTTCACATGGATATCCATTTTTAATCTCTTTTCGTAAGTCTTCATAATGCTCCAAAAAAAGTTCCCCTGAAAAGTCTAACAAGTTGATATATATCTTATTTGCATATTGTTCATCTGCAAACTTATTAACTATATATGTCTTACCTACTTGACGGGCACCGGAAACTTCAAGTGTAGACCTATCGTCTTGCTTTTTCCATGCCAGCAGGTCATCATAAACCTGTCGTTTTAAATATTTTTGCATTTTGTCACCTCTTATTTATCCTGCAATAGCTATATGATAAAGTATAACAGATTTCATCATAGTTTCCAACTATTACATCTCGCCCTCGTTTTACCTAATTCTCTGTATTTTCCTCTTCTTCAGAATCTTCCCATGGTGGAACTCCAAACATTCCTATCCAGCATTCTCCACACATTCCGCCTCTGAGTAGTTCCCGTATCGGTGGTTCAATATCCGGAAGCATATCCTGTATAAGACCTTCCCCGGCATAATACCGCTGTAAGTTCTCATATTCTTCTACCGATAATTCAACTTTTTTCATTTCACCACACTCCGGGCATCTTACTTGATATACTACTTTATTATTTCCCATACCTTCATCAAAACTCCTTTCTAAAATAAAAAAAGACCGTAACGGTCTACTATAATAATTCATTACTATATAAAATATTTTCCCTCCTTTTGTATAAATTTGCATAAAAAAACCTGCATACAAAATGCAGGAATTAAGATTACAACCTGTTTCCAGGGATTGTACAAACTTCTATAACTATGCCATAGATTATATATAATAATGAATTCTAGGTTCAGTATATTATAATAAAGATAGAATGTAAATTATTTTTCTCAAAGAAACTGTGCGATTGCATTATTTCAAGTAGCCTTTACTTCATTTTCGCATTCATATTATCCTGTTTTTCAGATTACTTTGCGGTATCTACCTTTAATACCATAATAGCTCTATGTTCCTTATAACTTAAAATTCAGGAAGAAAATATAGCATTTTCTACGATTACTGCTATATCACTTCTGTTAATACTGCATCCCATTAATCTTACAATGAATCGCCTTCTCCTTCGCTATACTTATATAAAATCTGTCATTATTAGAATCTACCAAAAGATTTGCTTTATTTCTTTCAATAATCCTCAGAATATCTTCCTTATCTTGCATTGAATATTTATATTCTTTTTTTCTAATCAAATCTGAATTTTTATCAAATGCAAACACATAGCGAATTAAGTCAATATCCTGTAACGGCATATATTTTTCTTTCTGTTGCTGCGATCCTTCACTTTCATCCATCCAACTTGAAATACAATATTTAGTTAAATGAATCTCAGCATTAATCTGAATATTTTTATTGCATTTCCAGCCTAGCATATATCCTGAATGAATATCTGTAAGCAAAATATCAACATTGCTTAATTTCTTGCTGCTTAGCAGCTCATTATAATTAATTGCCAAAGGTCCCTGATTATTCCAGAAAATTTCCGTAGAATGTTCAAAATTCGCTACCTTTTTATACATTTTAGAAGTAGTAGAAATATTGTTGGGAATAATTCTGCTCGATACTGGTTGACCATTTCTGATATCTCTATACAGAGCATACGGAGACCTATATCCATTAGACTTATAAATTTGCTTTGCAATTCCCATCAAATGGGGAAAATTTTCTTTTTCTCCTATTAAAATAAAACTTTTCCCATGATATGTACTTACTAAATAGAAAGTCTCTAAATAGTTCATCTGGTAATAAGCTGCACATCGCTGTATATTTGTTATATCCATATTTTTCTCCTATAACGAGCAAAAGCCCCAATCTAGGGGGCTTTTGCTAATGGCTAACGTTCACGATTATTTTTTTAACAGGGGAGTGCCCGGATCGGCCATTACGATTCCCTCAGCTAGTGAGCCTGTATATTATATAATATTTCTGTTACAGAATTTTATACCATACTTTTATGTCTGTCAACAGATTTTTATATGTTTTTTAGTTTTTTTAAACCAATGAAAATATGGCTGAAACCTTCTCTTTTCTTCACTTATATTATAGTATAAAACAAGTAAAAAAACAATCCTAGAAGTTAAGATTCTAATATTCCGCTTCTAATATTCATCGAATATTCACTACTAACATGAAAAGTTTATTTCCATTTGAAGAGTAAAAATACATGATGACAAATATTTAATTTGTAATCTTCGTTTGTACTGCACGCACAATTATGACTCTCTTTTCAGAATACCCTTTTGGCCGGTGTTTTTCACATGATACAAATGTGACTCTTTTTTCTAAATCCGGAAAATATGGTCTGCTTTCTGCCCGTAGTACACGATCTACTGCCTCAACAGTATATTCATACTTCTTTCCCTTTTGTAATATATAAAACGGATCACCTATTTCCATTTCATCAAGACGATTAAAACTATGCCCGTATGTCTGCGAACTATGTCCATATATGATGTAATTCCCATCAAGCGTTGTTGTTAAGTCTGCTGTCACAAAATAATAACGATCCAAGTTATAATCGTTATCCTCCATCTCGTTTCCACGTATAATTGCCTTTTTCAGATTAATCTTATCTATTACAAGGACACTATCTATATACCCCCGAAAATTGTAAGACTCAACGTCACTAAACTGGTAGGATACATTTTCATCAGAAGCTTCCCTCTCTTTTTCAGCATTTGGATGAAGTTCATCCGCATTCTCTTCAAGATATTGATCAATTAAATTCTCTTCATAATCATTCTGTTTTTCTGCCTCTCTATATGGTTGTCTATAGATATAATATCCAAAGATTATAATTAGCAATGCTATCGTTAAAATAACACCAATCGGAATCAATTTTTTTATCTTCATGTAACCTCCTTAAATTTAGTGCAGGGACCAAATAGCCCCTGCACCCAATTCTATTCATACTATTATTTTAAATGTTTTCTTTTCTTATAATAAATTGCGGTACCAACACCAAGCCCTACAAAAGCAACAGACACAAATGCGATTGCATATTTTAACGTACTGTCTTCAAAACCAAGTTTCGGAATCAGATGATTTCTACACGTAATTGTCACATCCTGTCCTTTCATAGAAAACTTGATGCCATCCGTTAGTTTTTGATATCCTGATGGTGCTTTCTTCTCTTTGAAATAGTAATCCCCATAGGCGAGATCTGATACGTTTATCTCTCCATTTTCATCTGTAATATAGGTACCTATCAATTTCCCGTCAGAATTATATAATTCAAATTCCGCACCAGAAAGTCTTTTTGTTTCTTGAGTTGCATCAACTTTAACCAATGTTACTTTGGCTTTCATAATTTTATTAAGTGCCGGATTTTCTTTATTTACATCAAACACTGTAATTGGCTCATTTTGTAGTGTTAATTCAAACTCATGTTTTTCTTCATCAAGAATATAGCCTTCCAATGTCTGCAGTTCTTTGTAATAATAATGTCCGGAAACAAGGGCACCTTTTAGTGTCGCCTTTCCTTCTTCATTCGTTTTTATAACGCCAATCAAGGAATCTTTCTTTAAGACAATTTCCTCCTTATAATTCTTGATATCTTCATTCGTGTAAATGCCGAAATAAATGCCCTCTAATGGCTTTTTACCATAGTTAAATGTACCATTTTCCGGATTCAACATCTCTCCTACCTTATAGACATTAATTTCTGTATCAATAACATCGTTTTCAATATCCAGGCTGATATCAACCACTTTATTTTCTGAATCTTTTTCAAGTACCACCTCATACTCTTTATAATTCATTGCCAGACCAGCAGGTGTCTTTGTTTCTTTTAAAGTGTATTTCCCCAACGGAAGTTCTTTTGAGGTAGCAATCCCTTCTTCTGTTGTAGTAATCACATCTACAACATTATCTTCTTCATCATAAATGGTAAATTCTACACCTGGAAGAGATCGTTTCTCATATTCCATACGGTAAATTTCTCCAAACTCCGAATCATATGTACTTGTACCGGTTAACATATCACCTACTTTTTCAACAGAAATCGTTCCTGTTTTCTCATATTCGTCTACCATGGTAACTTTCTGAATTTCACCGTTTTCCAATACTTCAAAAGGTATCTCTTCAGCAATCTCATAGCCATCCGGAGCCAAGGTTTCCACCAATACATACTTTCCTGGCGGGAGTTTATCAATCCGATGCGGTGTACCATCTGTAACCCATGATGTAATTTCCTTTCCTTCACTGTCTTTGATGGTAAGTTCCGCTCCAATAATTTCTTCGCCTCCTATATCCACTTTACTAATTTCTACTTTTGTAAAATCATTTTGTAATGCTCCTTCGGCAAAAAGCGTTTCTTTATTCTGGTCTGAATACTTCAAATCAAAATCAATCTTTTCTTCATTCAAGATATAACCCGGAGCAGCTTTTATTTCTTTTACATAGAAATGTGCAATTGGTACGTCTTTTTTAAACTGCACATTGCCTTTTTCATCGGATATTGCCTTTTCAATCAAAGCATCTGCCGGCACAAGAACTGTTTTTCCATCTGGTGCTAAAATATCTTCTGCAGTATATAATCCAAAAAGTGCCCCTTTGACTGGCTCATCCGAATCAGCCGCAGTTTTTTTCAAGGAAACAGAGACCTTTTGACGTTCATTTACATACTCACTGTCATGGTACACAACTTCTACCCCATCACCTGCATATTCTAAAGAAAACTCCTGTATTTCCTTATTTAATACAAACCCATTCCCAGCAACGGTTTCGATGATCTTATATTTTCCAAGTGGTAATTGATCGACTTCTGCCATACCTTTGGCATCTGTTTTCAATGTGGAAACCAACTCATCTTTGGAATAAAGCAAGATGCGATTTCCATTTTCATCCAACTGATAGTCTGGAGAAAATATATCTTCTGCAGCCCGCACTTCAAATTCTGCTCCTTCCACATCAGCTATCGCATAAGTAAACTCATATTCCGCCTCCTCTTCCTCTAATATGTGTAAAAATTCTCCAAACCTTCTTAAAAGGTTCTTTTTTACTTCTGCATAGTCCTGTAATTTTTCTCCCATCTTATGAATACGGAGAGTACCCGTTTGACGCTTATTTTCATAATCTAATTTTATGATAATCGCACCTGTTTCCGGTTCTACTTCCTGGGCAACATCTGATCCGATTTCAAATTCAACAGGATCTGCCTTTACATATCCTTCCGGAGCTTCCACTTCTTCTAAACGGTAATGGCCTGCTGGTAGTTTCTCTGGAGTAATCAAATACCCATCATCAGATGTTCTAAACGCCGTATGCTCCACCAGTTCTGGATAATGTGTGTGCTGTGTAACATATTCTCCTTTATCCAGATCAAAAATTTTAAAAGTTGCTCCTGCATGTAATACCGGTAATTTACTTGTTCCATCAATCTTATATATCTTTAAAAACGCCTGAAACTTATAATCAATAAAAACTCTCCATTGTTGCGGTTCTCTGCTATCTTCATTGATTGTGACAATAAAAGGATCAATCCGATTGAAATTTTCTGGAACAGTACTTTCAATCACAACATAGGTTCCATAAGCCAATTCCCTGCTTACTGCATATCCTTTCTTGTCTGTGAAAAATTCCGGCATTGGTTTTCCATGACTATCTTCCGAATAATCCATGGCTGTTGTCTCTTCTGAGAAGTCATAATCACGGAACTGTTCCGGACTGAATTTTCCTTGCTCATTCGGCTTTATGGTTCCATCTTTTACACTTTTTAATGACTGAATGTGATAGACTTTAAATCCGGCCCCTTCCAAAAGTTCAGATTCCGTCTGCTCTCCGTCGGAACCGACTTTGATTAACTCAAATGCCTGTTTCTTTACTGTTTCATGAACCGTAACATCTCGATGTACAATTTTTACTTCTTGCCCTTCATAACTAGCCTCCACCGGATATTCTGTGGGATCAAGAAGATACCCTTCACTTGCTTTTAACTCTTTCACAAAATATTTCCCAAGATAAAGATTTTGAAAATCCAGCGTACCATCTTTTCCAATTTCTCCTCTGGCAACTAAGTCCCCTTTTTTATACACATCTTCTGACTTCCCATTTGGATGAGAAATATTCTCAGCCGCAAATAATCCATATTCGGCACCTATTAAAGTAGCATCTCCCTGTGGCAGAAATTCATTGGTTTCCTTATCAATTTTCTCAATATGGATTTCTGCACGAACTTCTTCATTTTTAAAAATGTGACTGAATACATACTGATATGTCGTGTCATTTTTATAGACATACTCAAATTCAAACTTCTCATCTGTTTGATAGTATTTATCTGGAGCGATTGTTTCCAAAATATAATATTTGTGGTTGATTGGTAAATCAACGGTAAAAGCGGCAACACCGTCCTGATTGCTTACTACAGACTCTAATAAGGTATCTTTTGCAACGATAACTTTTTCTCCTACTTTAATATCTTCTGCGGTAAACAATCCGTACGTAGCACCTTTTAATGTAACATCATCATTTTGAGATTTTTTTACTGCCTTCACTTCGATTTCAGGTCTTTTATTGTTATAGGCTACCTCAGCCTCCGAATATTCTACCTCCTGTCCTGCATAAGTCAATTCTACTTCTTTTGTTGTGTCACTTTCTTCTTTTCCAATAGTCAAATCTGTAGGTGCCTTTTTTTCTACTACTCTATATTTTCCCAAATACAATTCACTGCTAACGGCGTTTCCTGCTTCATCTGTTGTGAGAGTTTCAATTAATGTATCCTTCGGATAAATTACCGTTGTCTTATCCTGACTGACAATTTCTTCAGCGGTGTAAATAGAATAAGTAGCACCGGCATAGGATGAATTATCATATAGGAAATGATATGGGTTTCCTGCCTCAGCCCCAGAAAGACGTTCCCCTGTTTTGTGGATTTTGATCTTCCCTTTCTGTTCAGTATTTGTAACACTAATATCTGTATTTCCACCAGCAACCAACTTTACATTATATGCACTCGTATTTAAGAGATAACCTTTCGGAGCTGTAATCTCCTTCAGATAAACGGTTTCCTGCGTCTTTGCAAACTCCACATAAGAACTTCCGTTCTTGTCTGTCTCCGGCATAGTGGCGATAAGACTTGTGCAAGCTTCATCTTTATATACGCCAAAGACAGCTCCTGCCAAATTTACATTTGTATTTGCATCTTTTTTACTTAATGTTATTCTTGCTAAATCCATCCATTTTACAGAAAAGTGAACAGAATTTGCTGGCTCTTCAATAAAATCTCCATATCCAATATCTTGATTCCCATTTCCAGTGCTTAATACTAAAGTCTTCCATTGTGTGCCAATTTTACCTTTTAACGCTCCAGTTTCCCACAGCCCGGTAACCGTCTTAGGTGCTGTAAAATAAAAGGTTGTGCCACCATATACTTTTACAGATCCTCCCGTTTGATTTCCGCCTGCCACGTTATGATAGGTAACATTTGCCGGCACATTTATGGTAATGTAATTTCTATGATCACCTGTTAATTTAAAGTTTTTGGTCCGTTGCAAATCTTTATCAAGATATGCCGTTTCATAATCGCTGCTCAAACTAATTGCTGCAGTTGGTGGTGCCTCTTGGGCAAACAAATAATCAATGTAATCCAGCACTCCGCTGGCTCTTAAAGATTCTTCTGTACAACCGGCAAATCCAGCATTCCCTATATAAGCATAACTTGCAGCAATATGGGTATAGATGTATCTGGTATCAACATCAAGATTTGATAAATACTCGCCTGTTAAATCTCCAGGGCCGCCATAACCGTAATATAAAACTTTCTGAAGGTTTGCATTTGTCTCCAAGATATTCGCTATATAGTCAGAATCCGGCGGAGAGGATTTCGGAGACTCCAAACAATATGCAATTTTTCCATTCACATAAAAATAATTTGTACTGTAATTCCCTACGTTGGAAGGATACTTTAATTTTTTACCTTTCACTAAAGTAACATTCGTGCCTTTTTGTTTTGCCATACTGTTTGGCACTACTGATAAAAAAACACCTTCTTCTTCATCCTGCTCTAAAATTTCTCCTTCTGAAGAAGAATTTACTGTTTCTTGTGTCCCTTCTGCTGAGCTATTCTCCTGCTCTAAATTTAATTCCTGATCGGTTGTTTCGGGTTCAGGGTCTGCTTCTTCTTCCTCAGCCCCATCCTTCTTTTCTTCTGATGAATTTTCAGAATGCCCCGATGTTTCTGGCTCTTTATTTGTAATTACGATAAACCGCTGGACATGATATTCCTGACGCTTTTCCAGAAAACTTTTTGAGATATATAATCGCTTGTTTCCCTTTGCTTTGGTACATTTTTCCTTATAAGGATAGCCGCTACAGTCTTCACATTCGTAAACGGCCACTTCTGATTCATAGCCGCTCTTGCTTTTCTGCTTTTTGATGAAAATGGGAGACAGTATTTTTCTAACGTGGCAGGTGTATGCATCAGTTTTTTCATCATATCCCATGTTTTCTCGTTTACTGATGTCCTGTTTGAAACTCCGTTTCTTCCATTTTTCATAAGTCTGTGGTTTTATGTATGGTTTCTGCTTGACACTTCTCAGGTATATATACACTTCTTCACTCATACCCCGAATCAGCTGTTACACTCGAATAACGGAACCCCAGGTTCTTTTCCATTGCCTTTAAGAATGGAACCAACGTCCAGACATCATTTCGGTTCTGAAAAATATCCGTTGTCACGATTGTATTCGCTTTCTACTGCAATCTGTACATGATATCCAGGCTTTAACTGTGCATTTCTCATGTGATCATCTTTCATGTGCATAAAAGTTACATCTGTATCCGTTTTACAATAATTATTTCTTCCCATTTCCCCACAGATTTTTTCCAAACAAAAGTATATTTGTTCGCACAGGCTTCCAGTTTCGTCCCATCAATAAATACGGTCTCCTTTGACAGTTCTCCTGCTTTTTCCAATCGTTGTACCATCTGATAAAAAAGATTTTCACAGGCATCTGCTAGGAATCCCGTACGAAAACGGGCGATTCAGGAACTGTCTGACCGGCGAGCAGCCACATAAAGTTGATGTCCCGTTTACAGGCACTTTCAATTTTTCTCGAAAAATAAATATTTTGAGAATAAGCGTAGGTCAGAATCTTGAACATGGTCTTTGGATCAACTGCTGGATTTCTGCCTTTAGCAGCGTAAGCCTGATACAGCAAGCTGTAATCTAAATCCTTCAATTTGTGGCTCGGAAGTCGAACAGAATCATCATCAGGAATCAATTTAATGACAAAACCAATTGATAAGGCTTGCCGAATTCTGTATAATCTTTATGGTATTTTAATTTATTGATTATATCTTATTATACCATGGATTGCGGACTCTTCGGAGTTCGTTTTCTGTTTTTAGGGTGCAAAAACGGAGCTGCTGCTCCCGTAGATTATCTATCTACTTTTGCAACAGCCCCCTTTAAGCCAATCTGGAAATCCCAAAAATTTCACTAACTATTCATTTTATCCTTATCCGTTTTTAATCATTTAAGCTAGATAAATATAGCATTACTTTTACCACAAATCTATTATTTACCCACATTACCTGCATTTGTCCTCCTTGTTCTTCTACAATCATTTTTACATTTTTCAAACCAATTCCATGACTTTCTTTGTTTTTCCTAGAAGTTACAATCTCATTTTTATTTAATTGGATACTACCATCGTAACTATTTTCTATTGTTATAAACAAAAGTCCTCTTTTGGTTCGCATATCTATACTTAAATATTTTTCTTTTGACTTTTGAGCTGCATCAATAGCATTTTCCAATAAATTCCCCAAAATCACATTTATTGAAAAAGTATGAACTGATAAGTTCTCTGGTAATACTATATTTATTTTTGTATTATCAAGTATTTT
>OKTF01000708.1_pt1 | contig 21190 bp, 17 predicted proteins | sample 1606461 | NCBI WGS metagenome assembly OKTF01 (sample SAMEA3879599, study PRJEB24766) | human gut metagenome | biome: human-associated habitat; feature: feces | place: USA | collected 1985/1987 | reverse complement strand
AAGCAGGCCGATTCCCACAGACACGCCAAAAGAAACTGCTACTGCTCCCAATGTGGGACTGGCTGAAATTCCCATGGCCTGCCCCACCAGTCTGGTGGCAACGGCTCCAACCAGGATTCCAATCAGGCCGCCGATGGAACTGGTCACTGCCGCTTCAATCACAAACTGCTGCATAATAACCCGTTTTTTGGCTCCAAGGGATTTGCGGATGCCGATTTCCCTGGTGCGTTCGGTTACGGAAACCAGCATGATATTCATGACGCCGACGCCCGCTACTAACAGGGAAATCCCCGCAATACCGCCTAACATGGCGGACATCATGGCAATCTGCTCATTCAGGGAATCCAGCATCTCGCTGTTGGCCATAATTCGATATAAATCATCGGTTTTAAAAATTTCCATCAAAAAGGCGTCCAGCAGATTTTTACAGGTATCGGTGTCTGACACATCTTTTGTAGCAAATACGTAACTGCCAATGCTGGCATTTCTGGACATTTTTACGGCTACAGTATAGGGCATCCATACGAAATCGTCGGTTCCTCCTTCTTCCAATTCATCATCGTCCTGACGTTCTGCCACTCCCACAATCTTGAAAGCGGATCCTCCGATTTTCAGCGTTTCTCCCAAGGCTTTTTCCGGACTTCCATATAGTTCGTGCGCCACAAAATAACCGATTACGCAAACCTTTTGTCTGCTTACAAGATCGGAATACTGGATGTTGCGTCCTGCTTCCAGCTCATATCCCTTTAAATCCAGATATTCTTCGCTGTAGCCTCCTACGCTGGTGGAAGAAAGGCTGTCCGTTCCATGCTTTACGGTCGTAGATATGGTTACCTGGGGGCTCATCTGGGCAAACACATCCCGATGTTCTTCATAAAATCCATACATCTCTTCATCATCTACAGAACGGCTGTCAATATTAGTAACCCGAACCGTCATCTGATTGACTCCCATGCTGGCAAAGCTGTCTACTACCGTAGACATATAGCCATTGACCACGCTGACCAGAATAATTACCGAGGCAACGCCGATAATAATCCCCAGCATGGTCAGAAAGGATCTCATTTTATTGCCCCATATACTCCTAAGCGCCATTTTAAAGGATTGAAGCATACTCTTTTACATCTCCGTCAAAATTAATTTTTCCATCCTGGATCCGGACTACCCGCTTTGCCTCCAGTGCAATGGAACTGTCATGGGTAATCATCACGATGGTGTTGCCTTCCTGGTTTAACTGCTTTAAAAAGTCCAGTACTTCCCTGCTGGTTTTGGAATCCAGGGCACCGGTAGGCTCGTCGGCCAGAATCAGCGACGGATCTCCTGCCAGGGCTCTGGCAATGGAAACTCTCTGCTGCTGGCCTCCGGAAAGCTGGTTGGGCCGGTTCTGGTATTTTTCCCTCAGTCCCACTTTTTCTAAAGAAGCCAGCGCCCGTTCTCTCCGCTCTGCCGCCCCTACTCCGGCATATAACAGCGGCAGTTCTACATTTTCTAACAGATTCAGCTTGGGAAGCAGGTTATACTGCTGGAAAATAAACCCGATCATTTTGTTGCGGATTTCTGCCAGTTCATCGTCTTTCATATCGCTGACATCCTGGCCTCCTAAAAAATAGCTTCCCTCTGTCGGCACATCCAGCGCTCCAATAATGTTCATCAGCGTAGATTTTCCGCTTCCTGATTTTCCCACAACCGCTACGAATTCCCCTTTGCAGATGGTAAGGGAAATGCCGTCATTGGCCCGTACCTCTTCGTCTCCCATCTGGTAAATCTTATAAATATCCTTTAATTCAATTAATGGGGTTCCTTTTTTCTGATTTTCCATAGCGCCTCCTATCTTCCGCCTGGGCCTCCCATGCCGCCAGGAACCGCCATCTGCATCATAACTCCCATCATATCGGATTCTTTGCTGGATTCATCTACATAGACCTGGTCTCCTTCCGACAGTCCTTCTGTAATTTCTACATAGGTATCGTTTGTAAGGCCGGTTTTTACCTGGACTGCCCGAAATCCTGCCGGAACTCCATCTGCAGGTTCTGTTATTGTATCGTCTTTTACATAAACCTGATTTCCTCTCATTAAGGAATCCACTGGTATGGTCAGTACGTCTTCTGCCTGGTCAATAATAATGGTTCCGTCTACATTCATACCTGGAAGCAAATCTCCAGATTCCTCTAACGTTACCGTTACCGGATAAGTCGTAACTCCGTTGCTGTACGTGCTCTGCAGGCTCACATTGGTAACCGTTCCGGAAAAAGTCTGTCCCTCAAAGGCATCTGCTGTTACCTCAACTTCCTGTCCTACCTTTACATTCTGAATATCCAGTTCATCAATGGACATCTCAAAGGTAAGAGATGACAAATCGTAAATAACCGCTAATGTGGTATCCGAACTTCCAGAGCGGGTAATGTTGTCTCCCACTTTCGCCGCTTTCTGGATAACCTGACCGGATATGGGCGCCGTAATGGTATAATTTTCCAGGCTGTCCTGGGTGCTTTCCAGCTTATTCTTCGCCGTCTCCAGCCCTTCCTTTGCCTGATCCAGCGCATTTTTATAAATTTCCAAAAGATCGGATGCAGATTTTGACGTAATGCTGAAAATCGGCTGGCCTTCGGTTACATAATCGCCCTCGCTGACTAACAGCTGTTCAATCTCTGCGCTGCCATTTCCGGAAAAGCTGACGCTCATGGTTTTATCTACAGCGACAGAAAAGCTTCCTTCTTCACTGCAGGCAAATTCCCCTACTTCCGCTGTGACCGTCATGTCGGTTGTCAGACCGCCTGGATTTGCCACGATTATGGTCACATAGCGCACCAGCCTGCCGCCTGCCAGAGTTTCGTCCATACTGCTGACTGTAGTTACCTGACCGGCCAACTGTTCTCCGGTTCCGCTTAAGGTTACAATGGCCTGGTCTCCAACCTGGATCATAGCCGCTTCTTCTCTTAAAAACGGCAGCCGCAGCTTCATCATGGCGTCGCTGTAAATATCTGCGATCTGGGATCCATTATTAATTTTGTCGCCAGCTTCCACATACAGGTTTTTGATATATCCGGTCTCGGTTGCTTTATAGGTATTGCCGCTCCACTCTGACTGAACCTCGCTGTAGTCCTCTTTGGCGCTGTTATAGGAATTTTCCGCCCTGGAAACAGAGTTGTTGGCAGAACTCAGCTCCGAGTCGATGGAAGATGGATCGATCTGATAGAGAATCTGTCCTTTTTCCACCTGATCCCCTTCCTCAAAATCTGCCATGGTGACTTCTCCTTCTACCAGAGACGTAATTGTATAGGTATCTTTTGCCGCCAGTGTGCCGGAAGACGACAACGTAGAAGTAATGCTTTGTTTTACAACTGCGGCTGTCCGGTTTTCCTGTACCGGAGCTGCCGCTGCCTTTGCTTTCTGTCTGAAAACCATAATTCCTGCCAGAGCCGCTCCAATCAGTACCAGCGCTCCAATCAGAATAACGGTTTTATTTAGCTTTTTCCTTTTTCTGCTCTTTTTTTCCATCCCTGTTCTCCTGACTTATAATTCCAAGAAATCTACCACCCGATAGGTCGGTTCCCCATCGGCATTGGTGGTTTTTTCACAAATCAGCACCACATCATCGCCGACCTTTACGGTTCCATACATGGAAAATGCGTATTGAAGCTCGGAAGAAGTCAGGGTAAACTCTGCCTGGGGATCTTCCTCATCGTCATTGTCTAAAAGCACCGCGCTTGGGATCATCACATCGGAAGAACTATAATAAATATGGGTAACTTCTCCGCGGACTACCACTCTTCCCGTATCTTCATCGTCGCTGTCAGCGGAATAGTACCAGACGGTTTTGGTATCGGAATTCCAGTAGATCACGCCATAGCCGTCATTGGCCAGCGCGCTTTTTACGGTTTCTCCATTTAAAAACCAGCTGGCTTCTGAGGTATCAAACGGAACCACACTGGACAGTTTCTGGGAACGGCGCACCAGTTTCGGGCCTTTTAAACTGTTGTCTACCATATTTAATGGATTAATTTCTCCATCCTCAGTCAGCTCGCATCCCAGAATACTTCCGTAAATGGTATTGGAGTCTTTCGGCTTTGTCCGAAGCAGGTTGTAAAACAGGTTGATGCAGTCCTTTTTATTTAAAACCTCTCCGCTTTCCCTGTCGATTCCTTCTCCCAGCTCTAAGAACTGGAATTTGGCGCTTCTGGCATGAACCTGATCGCCGGTAAAATCTTCATTGGTATAGCCCAGCATAGCCAGAACCGCCCGTTCTGCGTCCTGCATGGTAATGTATTCGTCCGGTTTAAACTGGCCGCCCAGGTATCCACTCATCCATCCTTCTTTTGCTGCAATCCGGATGTAGGACGCGTATTCACTGTCTTTGGGAACATCGGAAAATACGGATACGCTGCTTTCACTGCTGACCGTACTTCTGTAATCCGACGCCCGAACCAGCATTTTGGCAAATTCCCCTCTGGTCACGCTGGCTCCCGTACTGTAAGAATCGGTAATACCGGACAGCTCAATTACCCGCTCTCTCATATCGTACCCGACTGCAGCCTGGGTTTGTACCGGCACCAGCACAGAAGCGGCTCCTGCCATCATGGTCAGGGCCGCATAAAATTTTCTCTGATTCATATAAAACTCCTCTCCTATTCATTCCTGTGGTAAGTTTAACAGAAGAATGTGTTCAGCTTGAAGTTGTCGGTTTTGGAATTGTTTCAATAGGATGCTTTGGAAGGCTAAAAACAGCTAGAAGGGAATTGGAAAATCGGAATTGACCGAGCAAAGCGAGGGATACTTCTTGTCTGTAAGGACAAGAAGATGGGAGTGGAAAAGAACAAGAAAATCGGAAATTACAGGAAGGGTAATAGTTTGATAATATAGGCATAGCCATTCACAATGCAGAAAAGGGAGGATTTTTATGAAGAGTTTTGTAATACTTGCATTTATGAAAACACTTGTCATTATTCTGGGAAGTAATTTGATATATGTTTTATATGGTTTAATATCTGGCAATCCGTTTGAAATAACGCTAGCATTTGAAATAATATTTTTCCTGGTAATATTCTTTACCAGTTTAATTGAATATATATGGAAAAATCGAAAAAAGTAATGTAATACTCTGCTATATGGTTTCAATAAAGTGGATTGGCAAATTGGTATACAACTCCCTGTTTGCATGGAACGATAAACTTGAAGTTGAGAGGAGAAAAATAAAAATGGATATGGAAGTATTTAAAGAATTTAATCAAAAATGCTCTCAAGAACTGCCAAATGAAATTGACAAGATCCTTTAAAATGCAAACGGGGAAACAGTCTGCGCCATTAGCTTTATCACGACTGATGATTTTTACGGTTTTTACATAGCGTGGGATTTCAGCACAGAGATTGATGAATATTATGATTGGGAAAATGGAAGTCATCCAGATTTCTTATATCAGCCGCTGGTTGACATTGTTGAAGCTGACGAAGAAATTGACTTTTGCGAACCATCTGATGAGAAGTGGAATTTTGCCGAAACCTTGCTTTCTGTATTAGAAAAGAATATTAAGGAAATTCCGGAAAAAATATTTGAAAAGAATGGTTTCAGAAGAGAAGATATTCTGTTTTTTGCTACAATGGGGGATGGCGATTATATTGAAAAAATGCTTGAAGCATCTATAAAAATGTTCAATTCCACAAAAACTCTTGGGGCATATGGTCTGACAGAGTAATCAAAAACTTCCCGTTTGTAGGGAAGTTGCGGAAAGCATAAAAGCAGTATTTGTGGAGGTTAGATTAAAATATGTTCGGATAGAAGTAGTCTGCAAACAATTACTATATTAATGGCAGGAGAAATAGGAAATGAATACATATTATATTGGTGGTTCACCATGTGCTGGAAAAAGCACAGTAGCTGAAATATTGTCTAAGAAATACAACTTATATTACTTTAAAGTAGATGATTTTCTTGACGGTTATACAAAATTGGGAGCTTTAAAAGGATGTCCGATATGCAAGAAAACGATCGAATTAAATGCAGAACAGACATGGATGCGAGAGCCTTCGCTCCTATGCAAAGAGGAATTTGAGTGGTATAAAGAAGTCTTTGAATATGTGATAGATGATTTAAAACAGATTCGTTGTAAAAATGGTATTATTACAGAAGGTGCAGCATATGTACCTACGTTAATAAAGCAAATAGGAGTTGTGAGAAACCGATATATATCGCTCACTCCCACACCGGAATTTCAAGTTTTTCATTTTAGAAAAAGGGAGTTTGTGCCATATATACTTGAAGGATGCAACAATATGGAAAAGGCTTTTAGTAACTGGATGGATAGAGATATCTTGTTTGCAAAAGAAGTACAGAAACAATGTCTTGAAGAAAATTACCTTTCTGTCATAAACGATGGAAACGTAAAGATTGACAACTTAGTTGATATTGTTTCTACTCACTTTGGCTTAGGAAGTTAACAGTACAGAAAGGATACGATGCATTAGACAACTTCCAATTGAACAAAATCAAAGTAAAAAGGCCACGCTGCCGCTCTTCTATCAGGAACGGCAGTAATGGCCTTTTATTATAGGTGCGGCTATATGCTATTTAGTTAGAAACCGTTCTGCCGCATGAATAAGTCCTGCCGTCATTGGCTGTTAATCCTCTAATGCCTGGCGGAGATCTTCAATAATATCGTCTGCATTCTCAATGCCAACGCTTAAACGGATTAAAGACGGATCCACTCCTGCCTCTACCAGCTGTTCATCGTTTAACTGTCTGTGAGTATGGCTGGCCGGATGGAGAACACAGGTTCTTGCATCCGCTACATGGGTAACAATGGCTGCCAGTTTTAACTTGTCCATAAATACCTGGGCGCCCTGTCTTCCGCTCTTTAAGCCAAAAGAGATTACGCCGCAGGATCCATTGGGAAGGTATTTTTCAGCCAGTTCATGGTATTTATCTCCTTCCAGCCCAGGATAGTTGACCCATGCCACGTCTTCTCTGCTCTTTAAATAAGATGCCACCTTTAACGCGTTTTCACAATGGCGCGGAACCCGAAGATGAAGGGTTTCCAGACCAACGTTCAATAAAAATGCGTTCTGCGGGGACTGAATCGATCCTAAATCTCTCATAATCTGGGCAGTTGCCTTTGTAATGTATGCCTTCTTTCCAAAACGTTCTGTATAAATAACCCCATGGTAAGAATCGTCTGGCGTAGTAAGTCCTGGGAACTTTTCTGCATGGGCGTTCCAGTCAAAATTGCCGCTGTCTACAATACAGCCGCCAACGCACATTGCGTGTCCATCCATGTACTTGGTAGTAGAATGGGTTACAATATCAGCCCCCCACTCAAACGGCCGGCAGTTAATCGGCGTTGCAAAGGTGTTATCTACAATCAGAGGAACTCCATGTTTGTGGGCAAGTCTGGCAAATTTTTCAATGTCCAGGACAACCAGCGCCGGATTTGCAATGGTTTCTCCAAATACCGCCTTGGTGTTTGGACGGAAAGCCTGTTCCAGCTCTTCTTCTGATGCGTCTGGATCCACCAGGGTTACTTCAATCCCCATTTTTTTCATGGTTACGGTAAACAGGTTGGACGTACCGCCATAAATGGTAGCCGCGCTGATTACGTGGTCTCCTGCGGAGCAGATGTTAAATACTGCGTAAAAATTTGCTGCCTGTCCGGAAGAGGTCAGCATGGCTGCCACGCCGCCTTCCAGCTGGCAAATCTTCTCTGCTACTGCATCGTTGGTAGGATTGGCTAAACGGGTATAAAAATATCCGTCTTCCTCTAAATCAAATAAACGGCCCATCTGCTCGCTGGTCTCGTATTTAAAAGTCGTGCTCTGATAAATCGGAAGCACCCGCGATTCTCCATTCTTTGGCTTCCATCCGCCCTGGATGCAAATTGTGTCAAGGGATTGTGTTTTCTCCATTGCTTTTTCCTCCTGGTTGTCTCTTTTCTATGCTTTCTGCATTCAGCAACAGTGTACCACAAAAACCGCATATTGAAAATACTAAAAACTTAAGCTATAATCATTTCAGTTTTATGATAAGCAAGGAGGATCTTATGGAACCATCGAACGTTTACTTTACAAACATGAGAACAACTTTAAACGAAAATCTGCTTCAGAAGCTGGAGCGTCTGGTCAAAAAAGCCGGAATGCTGGAACAGATTGATTTTCACAACAAATTTACAGCAATTAAAATCCATTTTGGAGAACCAGGAAACCTGGCTTATCTTCGTCCCAATTATGCAAAAGTCTTGGCCGACCTGATTAAAGCCCAGGGAGGACGGGGCTTTTTAACAGACTGCAATACCTTATATGTAGGCCGCCGCAAAAATGCCCTGGATCATCTGGATGCCGCTTATGAAAACGGATACAATCCATTTACCACCGGATGTCACGTGATCATCGCCGACGGTTTAAAAGGAACTGACGAAACCCTGGTTCCTGTTGACGGCCAGTATGTAAAAGAAGCCAAGATCGGCCGCGCCTTGATGGATGCGGATATTGTCATTTCTTTAACCCATTTTAAGGGCCATGAGTCTACAGGATTTGGCGGCGCGTTAAAGAATATCGGCATGGGCGGCGGTTCCAGAGCTGGAAAAATGGAGATGCACAGCGCCGGTAAACCTCATGTAGAGCAGGATGTGTGCATTGGCTGCGGTATGTGCAAAAAGAACTGTGCCCACAGCGCCATTACCATCGAAAACCGCAAAGCTTCTATTGATCACAGCAAATGCGTTGGCTGCGGACGCTGTATCGGCGCCTGTCCCACTGACGCCGTTTCTCCGGACTACGATGAAGCAAATGATATCTTAAACTGCAAGATTGCCGAGTATTCCCTGGCTGTTTTAAAAGATCGTCCAAACTTCCATATCAGCCTGGTCGTTGACGTTTCTCCGAACTGCGATTGCCATTCTGAAAATGACGTGCCTATCGTTCCAAACATTGGTATGTTTGCATCTTTCGACCCAGTAGCCCTGGATATGGCCTGTGTGGACGCTGTTAACCGCCAGCCGGTTATGGCTGGAAGCATCTTGGCAGAGCAGAACCACTGCCATCACGACCACTTTACCGATACCCATCCGGAAACCAACTGGGAAAGCTGCATCGACCATGCAGTAAAACTGGGACTGGGAAGTAAAGAATATCATTTAATTGAGATCTAAACCGCATCGGCCGCCCTGTCCTGCAAAACTGCAGGAGGGCGGCCGGTTCATATAAGCCTCTCTTCCAGAATCCTAAGCGCCTCTTCAAACGGAATCTCGTCCAAATCCAGAATCTGAGTCTCCGGATCCGTCCACATCCAGGCATTGTGGGGGGCTTCTTTCTTTTTTAAGACGCCGATTACGTTTTTATGGGTATGAATGGCTTCTTTTAGCAGATGGAGATACTTCTGTTCGTCTTTTTCCAGAATTCCGATTTCATCCAGCACCAGAATACGTTCCGGATATTCCAGGCTTTTTTCTAAAATTTCACAGCCAAATCCATCGAACATTCCTGGTATTACTTCATTATACGTCTCATGCTGGATAGAAAACTGCCGGTCATTGTTTTCCACTTCCACCAGCGCGTGCAGACAGAATCCGGCCCGTTTCCCTTCTTCATAGACAGGAAGGGTGCAAAAACCGCAGACCGGAAGTTTATGCTGTTCTAAAAATGTGCGGATACAGGTGGATTTTCCAATCTGCTTCTGACCAGTTAAAAAAATCTTCATGAAAAGTCCTCCGTTAGAAAATGATATGGATTCATTATACGTCCATTTCTGTCAAATGCAACTATTTTATCTCATTTAATGAGATTTTTCATAAGCTATCTTTTTCATTATAAATGTCGATCCGCAAAGTCCAGATAGCAGTTCCAGTCATACTCGTCCAGTCCGTGAAAGCCGGTTTTTATATGGTGGCCAATGCAGCTATCCTGCAAAGGAGTTTCCGGCTGCTGACGGCTGCCTTTTTTGATTCCCTCTTTTCCATAGAGTTCATAAACAGAACTGACTTCTAACAAAGACTGAAACTGCCCCTCAGGGTCTGCCCAGCTGTCCCTGGTTCTGGCTGATGTATAGAGAAGTCTCGGTGCAATCAAGCTTAAAAGCATATGTTGATCAAAAGGAAGTTCTTCTTCCCTTTTGCTGAACTTTTTATATCCTGGACAGAACCAATACGAAAACTTATCCGTAATATCTGCAATCCGTTCTCCCGTATTGCCCCTGGATAATGCGTCTCCGCTATTTCCCGAGCAGCTTGCAGCAGCCATTGTTACCCGCTTGTCTCTGGCTGCCGTCCAGAGAGCCGTCTTTCCTCCCCTTGAGTGGCCTACAACGGCAATCCGGTTTTCATCCAAATCCGGATCCGTCTCTATATAATCAATGATTCTGCTGACTGCCCAGGACCAGGCGCTGATAGCGCCATACAGATTGTCCGGACGGCTCATATTCCGTCCGCTGTACTCCGGAAATAATCTGTGGAATCCGGTAGAAAATCCCTCTTCATAATCCGGCGCTACCTCCTGGGTACGGAATACAGCGGCTGCATACCCTCTGGAAACAATAGTTTCTGCTGGCCAGAAGGAACTTAAAAAATCTCTGGATGGGTCGCTGTCCCTGATTCCCCGATTGCATATGGTAATAAAAACAGGAGCCTTTTTGACGGCTTTTGGAACAAATACCACAAAGGAAAAAGCAAACTGTCTGTCCCCTCTTCTGGCCTCAACTTCCACGGTCTTTCTCACGGCTCTTCCTTCCATAATGTATTTCGACTCTGCTGCATCCACAAGATGGACGGAAACAGAAAGTTCTTCTTCTGGAACTCTTCCATATTCCATCTGCTCAAACATTTCCAAAATCTCCGGCCTTCTCTCTTCTTCCCATTCTTGCACCGTTCTTACCCGTGTGCCATCCCTGCATATCATTGGATCCGGCAGGTTTTTCCACTCTTCTCTCATTTTCTTCTCCTCGTCTAACGCTTCTGATAAAAACTGCGGCCCTCCCAGGATGGGAAAGCCGCAGCTTTTCATTCATTTCGTATGTTTTCTATTCTGCTAAAAAATCCGCTGCTATCTGATCGATATTTTCAATCAGTTCATCTGTCGTAATATTTCCTGCAAGCATTTCAGAAATGCCATTCTTCAGATCGGTCTGAATCGCGTTGGTAAATGCCTGGTATCCCCATTCCTTACCTGGAATCTCGCTGCTTGCATTCAGTTCATTGGAGAAAATCTCAAAATACTCTGCGCCAAAGTCATAGTCTAACGCTTCATTTCCCTTTACCTGGGACAGATAGTAATTTTCCTTGCAGTAACGGGCATTCTGCTCTGGCTGGGAAATCCATTCGATAAACTCAGCAGCTTCCTTTTCAACGCCGGTTCCTGCAAACGCGCCCAGCCATTTTCCGCCAGGAACCGTTGCTCTTTCCGCATCTTTTGGAAGATAGGTTACGCCCCACTCAAAGTCTGTAATCTGATCTTTATAGTTTGCAATCATCCAGCTGCCTGCAAAATGGGTTGCTACCTGGCCGGTACGGAACATCTCGTTGGGGTTCTCTGCTCCCAGCCATACAGAAGTCGGCATAATACCGTCATCATGGAGTTTTTTAAACCAATCTAATGCTCTTCTCATTTCCGGAGAATTAATATTGGAAGCCGTCATGTCCTCATTTAATAAACTTCCTCCTGCCTGATACAGCAACGTCGAAAATCTTTGAACAGAATAATCAAATACCATGCCGTATTTGCAGTCGCTTCCTTCTATTACTTTCTTCAATGCCTCTTCATACTCTTCCCAGGTCCAGATGTCTTCTTCTGACTGAGGTACTTCGACTCCTGCCTGTTCAAACGCCGTCTTGTTGTAGATAATGCCATTTGCAGTTACATCCATAGGAGCTGCCAGGAATTTGCCGTCAAAATCCGTTCTCAGTCCAGTGCCAAAGTTGTTTTTAAAGGCTTCCGGATCCGATACGTACTCGTTTAAGTCGATTAACTGATTCTGGACTACGCCTAAATTGGTCAGTCTTGCCAGAGCCGGCTGTTCTCCTGCATTCAGCATATTTTTCAGCTTATTGTCTACGTCTGCATACGGGACTTCAATCAGTTCAATCTTAATATCCGGATGAAGTTCCATATACTCCTCTGCCAGACGCATAAAGGACTCGCCTTCTTTTCCATCGCTGAACCAGACTACATCCAGGGTCTTTACATCGCCGCTTGCCGATTCTTCTTTTCCCGCTGTCTCCGCTGCTGTTTTGTCTGCTGCCGCCCCTGTTGTTTCCTGTCCTCCAGAGCATCCGGTAAGGGTTCCCAGTATCATGGCTCCTGCTAACATTCCTGCTAAAATCTTTCTCATAGTAATCTCCTCCTACTGTGATTATTGATTTTTTTCTTTTTCTTTTGCATACTTTCCAGGCGTAATGCCAGTTATTTTTTTAAATGTAGAAATAAAATGACTGTCGCTGTTGTAAGAAAGTTCCATCGCCACTTCCGTTACCGGCATTCCGCTGCTTAACATCTTTTTTGCAGCTATAATTTTCTGATTGGTAATGTACTGGTTCAGAGTAAACCCCGTTTCTTTTTTAAAGTAATGGCTCAGATAATACCGGTTCACGTAAAAGACCTCTGCCAGATCATCCAACTCCAGTTTTTCATTAATGTGGCGCACAATGTATTTCTTTAGTTCCTCAATCCGGCTCCGGTAGGGAATCAGTCTGGTTTTACCCCCCCCACAATTTCAGTGGAACCTTCATCTTCATGGGCCAGATCGGTCTTTACAAGAGCGTCAAACATCTCGTTTAACGTATTCAGCAAATCCAGCACTGCGATCCTGGCATTGTTTTTGTTGTAGATGTTTGAGAAATCTTTGACGATGCTTTTCTCCACATTCTGCATCTTGTCTTCCACCAGTTTCAAGTTCTTCCCTGTCAGATGGAAATGATTGGTATACTCTTCCTGGTATTCCTCAAACAGACTGGTAAAATTAAAACCAAAAGCTTCTGACAAAGGCGCGATACTTTCCGGTTCAAACATCAGCACGTAACGCTTGTAGTCTTCGCCTTCCTTTCCCTCCGTCCGGTGATATTCCGTACTGTTGATAAAAAAGATGTCTCCTGCTTTCGTATTGTAAATTCTGTTTTTTATTTCCAGAGTCGCCCCGTCGCACAGAAATAGGATAATTTCATATTGCTTATGAAAGTGAAATCCCTGCATCTTCCAGTTCTGGGTAGAACCATGGAAATAATATAATGATCCAAACTCTTCAAAAAACACCTTTTTCTTCATTCAGCCGCTACCTTTCTGTCGTATATCTCATTGCTTCCTGCAGTGCCATAATCATCATCGCCTGCCCATATGTCATTGGACAGCATATAATATTTTTATAAAATTCTGCATTTTCTCCAATCGGTGTTCCATAGGATACATTTTTCACAACCCCTTTCTCATCAATATAATCCAGGAGATGAGAGAGCGCCTTCTGTACGGTATCTCCATACTCGTCCTTTGAAATCACACCTTTTCGGATGCCCTTCATCATTCCGCATAAGAAGCCGGCGCTGGCAGACAGTTCGATATAGGAACTGCTGTCGTTAATGACCGTATGCCACAATCCTTCTTCCGGATCCGCATACTTTTTCAGAGCCTTTACCTGATTTTCGTAAACGGTCAGGAAATGCCGCTTCAGCCCTGCGTCCAAATCCACCATTTCCATATAGTCCATAATGGCAACGGTGTACCAGCTGTTTCCTCTGCCCCACATGATTTCGCCGTAGTTGTTATTCCGGTCAAAATTGAATCCATGATAGAACAAACCTTCCTGCTTATTTAACAGATATTTGATGTGTAAAAGAAACTGGTAATTTGCCTCGTCTATGCAGTCCTTCCGGTTTAAAATCGCTCCTGCCCTTGCTAAAAACAGAACCGTCATAAACAGAGTGTCAATCAGAATCTCACCCTGATTCGGATTTTTGGTAATCATATGCTGGAAACAGCCGTCTCCGGTACGAATCAGGCCTTTTTCTTCCATAATCCAGGCTGTCCATTCCTTTATCAGATCCAGATATTCCTCTTTTCCTGTAATCTCATATATGTAGCTTAGCGTCAGCATCGGAGCTGTGGTATTGACATTCTTTTCCAGAATTCCTTCTTTTATCCGGTCGTCAAACCATTGAATCAGGAAGTTTAAAATCTTCTCATCTTTGCTGAATTCATAATATTTATACAGTCCATAAAGTCCAACTCCCTGGGGCCATTCCCAACAGTCTATGTCGATCAGACTAATAGGGAACTTTTCTTCAATCCCATTGTTTTTCATGGTCAGCATGGCGTCTGCAACCAGATTCAAACGATTTTCATAAACGCTCATCTTTTTACTCTCCCTTCACTCGGATAGTTCCAGCCGGATCCATAGGATAATGATGAACCTTTTCTCCATTTACCAAAAGAGCCTGATCCGTTCCAATCACATAGTCCGTTCCGTTGTCCGTTACCTGTATGGTGCCGTCTTCTTTCCACTCAATCCCAATGTTCTGCATATCTTCAAAAACGTCTTCGATTTCTCCAGCTTCGTTTCGGGTCTGTACCTTTACTACCCAAATGTTCTTCCGCCCGCAGCTGACAAATTCCCTGCGGGCAGTTGGTCCGCAGCTGACCATGGACAGACTGTTTAAAGATTTCACTCCGATATATCCCCCATCTTTTTCTACTACAATGGTATGTTCATCCCCATTGTACTGGTTAAATTCACTTAACGGAATATAGGCATGGGTATAATCAATCCGGTTTTCCTTCGGTGTATCAAATACCAGAATTGCCAGATTCTCATACTGGACTCCCAAAGGAAGTACGCTGTTTCCGGCCCAGAAATTCGGTCTTCCGCTGCCATATGGGTGGGTTTCTCCTGGATGGTTGATAAATACCTGGGCTGTCTCATCAATAGTTGCCTGTAAAATGTGCTCCTGATAACCATTCTGAAACGGCTTAAAGCCAATGGCCGTAGAAAGCTGTACCTCGTTATTCTTGTATGTATAAAGGTTGGCGTGCTGTTCAAAGCCCTGGGTATTCTCAAAAATCAGGCTCTGACCTTCTTTTAAGGTAATATACTTTTTATATTCCGAAGGCGCTTCATAGTCGCCGCAGGCCACCGCCACATTTCCCATTCCGTTTCTTGCCAGGAAGCCTTCATTATAGAAAAGATATAACAGGGCTGTGGTTCCCGCATTGTAGTTGCCCTTCATCTCTTTTTCATAGGTTCTTCCGAAGCTGGTCATTACCGCTCCTTTGTGAGCGTTGACTGCAAGGCTGTAGCTGACCATATCCAGGGCCTTTTTCGCCATTTCATGAAGCTTGTCTTCTTTATCGGTCACATTATAAATGGCAGCCAGTCCATGGACGTCAACCGGAATATAGGCGTTGGAATTCCATTCCGTAATGAACTCTCTGAAAAATTCTTCAAACCACTCTTCCAACAATTTTCTGCCTCTGGCGCTGACTTCGGCTCCAGACTTCCCGCTGTTGGTAAATACATCTTCTGGGAACAGACGGCCGGCCAGGTACTGGCAGGTATGGAACAGCAGGGCATGGTTTTCACTGAAGAACCACATAACGTCGTCTCCAGGCTCGTCAATCCAATACCGGTAATTTAAAGCGGCGTCTTTAATCACTGCTTTTACCTTATCGGACATCTCATCCTGATGTTTCAAATACGTGGTCAAAATGGTAGTAAAATGGAAGTCCGAGCAGTCCTGACGCTGGTTGACGCCTATGATTTCATCTAACAGCATCTGTTCGGCTTCTTCCAGATGGTACCCTTTTTCAAAATATGCTGCAGCCTTATAAGAATTTGGCACGCTATATTTTGCAATGGTATCTAATACGGTTTCTTTTCTCTTCCTCACATCCTCAGATCCATTGGTCAGAAATTCTTTCCACACAATCTGGTTGCCCAGCTTTCTCTTTAGTAAAACCGGCCCTTCCTGCAGGGCGAATTCAAAAAAGTAAAATCCAGGAAGAATGTCTTTGGAATCCATCAGGAACAGTTTTTTCTCGTCTTTTTTCAGCTCATAAGAAAGCGCTGGGTCCTCGTCTTTCTCATGCTGCATTTTTTCTACCCACTCTCCGTTGGCAATGGACATCTTCAGCTGCTCCTGTTCCAAAAGATGGCCAGGCAGCGATAAAATGACCGGTTCGCTTATGTAAGTTTCCTTCTCAAAGCAGATATTGTCAAGAATTTTTTCATACCGGTATACCTGCTCCGTACATACCTCTTCCGGTACTGGAAGCTGGATAGAAAGGTCCTGACCCCCTTGATATTTCAGGCGGAAATAGTAATCGGTATCCCGTTCTGCCAGATCATCCAGGCATAAAATCAGCTTATTTTCTCCTTTTTGCAGCGGAATCTTAATACTGGTGCGCTTTACCATATTTCTGGTAAATGGAATATAATCCGTTACAAACGCATCATTGTTCCAGATGGTAACACCGCCGCAGGTTTCCAGCTCAAATTCTGCCTCTTCTTCCTGCCCCGCGATTAAATCCGCAAAACAGTACGTCCTTAAATAGGTGGGGCAGAAATAAAATCCGGATTCCTCATAGCCGATATTTCCAAATGGGAAGTATACCTGCAACCCCTTTTTCTTTCCAAATACTTCTGCCGTCTCCCCTGCCGGTATCTGGCTGATGTCCAGGTAATCCGGCAATTTTTCCCGACGCGTTTCAATAAATTCTTTCCGGCATGGATTTTCGTGAATGGAAAATCCTTTCTTTAACCACTCGTTGACCCTGCCTTTTAAAATCGCTTTTTGAAAGGTCTGGGGTTCTGTAAACACCCCAGTGGTAATAAAGCGGTTTACATATCCTTCTTCTGATAACGAATATCTAAGTACGTTCATCTCGTTCCTCCTAACCTTTTACGCCGCCGGCGGTCATTCCGCCGATAATGTATTTCTGAAGAGTGACAAATACAATCAGTACCGGAATCATGGAAATTACAGACATTGCAAGCAGGCTGTTCCAGTCTACGGAAAACTCGCCGGAGAAGTTCGCCAGAGCAAGCTGCAGGGTATAGTGCTCTTTTCCGTTAATTACAAGTTTCGGCCACAGATAATCGTTCCATCTCCACATAAAGGAGAAAATACAAAGTACGGAAACAACTGGCTTTGCAAGAGGAAGCATGACTCTTAAAAAGATCTGAAGCTCTGATGCGCCGTCAATTCTGGCTGCTTCCATTAATTCATTGGGAATCGGCACATAATACTGGCGAACCAGGAATACTGCCGTCGGAGATGCGACTGCCGGAATAATCAGGCCCCATAAGTTGTCGTACAGGTTGGTTGCAACGATTACTTTGAAAATCGGAATCATGATTACTTCCAGAGGAATCATCAAAGTAACCATTACCATACCAAACAAAAGCTTTTCTCCTTTAAAATGGTACTTTGCAAACACATATCCTGCCATTACGTTAACCGCCACAGTAAGTACGGTCGCTGCTATGGCTACAAATACGGTATTTCCAAAATAGCGGACAAAATCGCCTTCTTTCAATGCCAGAATATAGTTGTCCAGGCTTGGATGCTTTCCAATCAGGGACGGAGGCCAGGTAAACAGTTCGCTTGCCGGCTTAAAGGAAGAACATACAATCCAGACAATAGGCATCAGAAAAATAAAACACAGGACTGCAAGAAGCAGATAAATTGCACCATGAGCCAATTTTTTAGTTTTCATTCTCGCTTCCTCCTTTGTTTAATTTAAACTGTGCAATAGTCAGCGCTGCAAGAACTGCAAATAGTACCATTGCCATGGCGCAGGCATATCCCATCTGGCTCTTTTCAAAGCCTGTCTCCTGAATGTACTGTACCATAAATTTCGTAGCGCCTGCCGGACCGCCTTTCGTTAACGCATATACCAGCGGATAGGTCTTGATAACCGTTACCGTGGAAAGTACCAGTACCAGAAGGCTGGTTGCCTTTAACAGCGGAAGGGTGATAAATCTAAATTGCTGCCAGAAGCTGGCTCCGTCAATCTGGGCCGCCTCATAATAATCTCTGGGAATTGCTTCAATTCCAGCTACAAACATGACCATGTAATAGCCTGCCAGACTCCAGACAGTAACAAATACAATTACACCCATGGCAATTTTCGGGTCGGTCAGCCACTTTACAGGAGACTTTCCTAATGTTGTAATCATATAATTGATAACGCCAAAATCTTCGCCTAACAAAAATCTCCAGGATAAACCTACTACAATACTGGAAATCATGGTCGGCCAGTAAAATACTGCGCGGAAAAAATCGCTTCCTTTCACCTCTCTGGTCAGAAGAAGGGCCAGACCAAGGGCTGCCACATAGATTCCAGGAACTGCCATAGCAGTAAATGCAATTGTACGGGTAAATGCTCTCCAGAATGCCTTATCTCCTAAAAGTTTACTGTAGTTCTTAAGCCCCACAAACTCCTGGGGATTGATTCCATCCCATTTCATAAAAGAAATCTTCAGTCCGTTCAGGGCCGGATAAAACAGAAACACACCGAAAATAACAATCATCGGAAGCAGCATCAGGTACGGAAATAATTTTCGCTCAAAAGATTTCATATTCTCGTTCCTCCTTTTGTTCACATTATATCCTATATTCTTCCTGGTTTCTTGTTATTTATAGTGCAATATTTACAGATTATTGCTGTGTTATTTTGCTTTTTAACTATTTCTGCATAAAAATATCGTGCTGCACGTCTGAAAATTGTGCAGCACGATACTCTGACTTTTCTCCATTTTCAGTTGAACTGCCGGCCGTTTCCATGTATGATAGAAAGGACTATTTTTTTAGAAAGAGGATTGTTTATTTATGGTAGACGCGATTGTACAATGGTTCACAGCCAATCTCTCTGGTTTCATGGCAAAAGAAGTAATTGTCTTTATTATTTCCATGATTCCAATCCTGGAACTTCGAGGCGGCCTTCTGGCAGCATCTCCAGCCCTGTTAAACGTTCCGATTCTCACTGCGATTCCGCTGTGCATAATCGGAAACATTCTCCCTGTTCCGTTTATCCTGCTGCTCATCAACAAGATTTTAGAATGGATGGAGCACGTCAGCCTGTTTCGTCCCGTTGCTTTATGGCTGAAAAATAAAGCCATGAGCAAGAAAGATCAGATTGAGAAATACGAATTCTGGGGACTGGTGCTGTTTGTAGGCATTCCCCTTCCAGGAACCGGAGCATGGACCGGCGCTCTCATTGCCTCCCTGCTTCACATGAAAATCCGGAAATCCTTCCCTGCCATCTGCCTGGGTATTTTAATCGCTACTGTGATTATGTCTATTTTATCCTATGGCGTGTTAGGCGTACTGTTCGGATAAAATTACGGCTCTTCAAACATCGTTTCTTCTGACGGGTCTTGATTTAGGGGCGTTTCCAGCTGAAGCATAGCTTCGGCCGGAGACGCCTCTTCTTTTTGGATTTTTGCGCCGCATTTGCTGCAAAAGGCCGCTTCCTTTTCTGCTTTTGCACCGCAGGAAGGACAAGTAACGGTTTCTTCTGACGGGCCCAGTTTTTCTTCCAGTTTTTCAATCCTGGCCAGCAGAATCTCAATGCCGCGAATCAGTTCTTCTTCTGGATGGTTTTCTTTTTCTGCCCGTTTTCCCTTAGAAGTTTCAAAATACCATTTTCCAAGAGCTGCATACAGTTCTTTCAGACGGCCTTTTTCCGTTCCAATCTGGGCGCGGAGCTGGACGTTTTCGGTTACTTTCCTGGCCTTTTTTGCCGCTTCCTCTCCTGTAACCGCAATGGTTCTTCCTACTTTTTCAAATAACGCATCCATGTTCATCATCTTGTCCTCCTTGTGAAAGCTTTACTTTAATACTGGAAACAAAAACGGATCGCCGATTTTATCCAGATATTCTCTCAGGCGCTTACGGAAATGAAGGATTTGTTCGTCCTGGCAGTCAGAAGGGATTTCTTCCGGACTCATTTCGTAATAATCCGCTTTGCAGTCATAGAGCCATTCATGGGGTGCTTCCCCTGGCTCGTATCCATTATAGCACACATAGGTGTATCCGTCTGCCTTAATTCCTCTCCATCCGTAGGCTTTATGGGTCAGGCCTCTTTTAGAAAACTCTGCAACCATATCGGCGCCGCCTGGATAAGAGCATAAAAACATATCCTGAGGCGCTTCTGGATCCGGCGCATAAACAGTATGGGGCTGTGCCGGATGGTTCAGAATCCAGTTTCCATGGCTGTAGCCTTCACAGGTATCCGGAACCGGAGCGCCTAAAAGCTCCAGAAGCGTCGGCATATGATCAGGGCTTGCAAACATATCCCTGCACTCTCCTGGTACCAGACGGCCTTTCTGACGGATCATCAGCGGAATGTGGATGGATTCCTCATACCAGATGTTCTTGCTCATCTTGCTGTGGGATCCCATCATCTCTCCATGATCGGCAGACAGTACCAAGATGGTGTTTTCTTCCAGGCCATTTTCCCGCAGATACTCGTAAATACGTCCAAACTGGAGGTCCAGACCGTAAACGGCTGCAAAATACTGGCGGGCCTTGGTTTCCATTTCCGGAGTCCGCATCTCTTTTGGCACGTTTGGACGCCAGCACACATCTGCGTCTTTAAATTTCTCGTAATATTCATCCGGAACCAGCTCGTAAGGAAGGTGAGGCGGATTCCAGGACACAAACAGGGCGAATGGATTTTCATCGTCTTTGTGATTTTCCATATATTCTAAGGCTTTGTCCGTCTCAAATTCCGGAGACCACTTACCTGGTTTTATCTGCTCTGGCGTATCCTGCCAGTAATGGGGATCCAGATGATTATCGCAGGCGCCGTAAGACAGCCAGTAATCAAATCCCTGTCTCCTCTCTCCTGGCGGGGTAAAAGCGTCCCAGTCTTTGGCTCCGGATTCCGGATGGGACGTAAAGTTCTGCTCCGAAGCGTCTAAATGCCACTTTCCGATATAGCCGGTCGAATATCCTTCGTCCTTTAAGACATTGGCAATACAGGTTTCCTGAGGCTTTAACATAATCTTCTCTTCCAGGCCGATTTTGCAGTTGGTCCACAATCCAATGGACAGCGGATACTTGCCGGTCATTAAAGAACCTCTGTGTGGGTTGCACAATGGAAAGGTGCTGTAGGCGTTGGAAAAGCATACGCTTTCCTCACAAAACCGATCCATCCAGGGGGTAACCACCGGATCTTCCTTCTTATAGCCCACTGCATGAGCTCTCCATTGATCCGCAAATACATA